>JAEEGJ010013674.1_pt1 | contig 19577 bp, 17 predicted proteins | sample 8958761 | NCBI WGS metagenome assembly JAEEGJ01 (sample SAMN16246546, study PRJNA631951) | gut metagenome | biome: gut microbiome; feature: rumen; material: RS-attached | host: Bos | place: Iran: Karaj | collected 2018-10 | reverse complement strand
TGGCATACGGCAGGAGAGGGCTCCGGCACGGGTCAGCACTCCATCAAAATCATCTCCTGTAGAGGCTCCTGAGTAGACAGTCAGATTAAGACGTTCCCCAGCTTCTGCACGAGCAGCCAGCTCCTTGGCCACAACCTTTGTGTATCCCGAGAGACCGAAACCGCTGACACCCAGGGTCATATCGGGCTTTATAAAGCTGGCTGCCTCTTTTGCTGTGCAGACCTTCCCAAGCACCTCCGCATTGCGGATCCGTTTTTTAAGTTCATCGCTGATATTCATGCCTGCACCTTCTGCTTCTTTTTAAGGTAATTACCAATCAAAAGAACTATAACACATACTGCGGCATTCACAAGGATAGCCATCATACTGCCCTCTATGCCGAAATCCTTATCATAAAAGAAACTTGCGTTTGAGACTGTGGTGTTGAAAATTGACACTGCCGCAGGTTTTCCGCTGTCAGGCAGACCGAATATGAAGTCCTGAGTGAAGTTCCACATGGCATGGGCGGCAAAAGTAATCCACAGATTGCCGAAGTAGTGATAAATCAGTACATACTGGATGCCTACGATGAAAATGCTCAGAAGCGGAAGGAAGCCGAAGCCCGGATTTGTGGCATGGAGATAGGCGAAGAAGAAGGAGCTGACCACTATAGCCCACTTAACCGGAACCCCGCCATCTTTCATCTTGTCAAAGACAAAGCCCCGGGTCTCCACCTCTTCTATCGAGGCCTGGATGAATACTGCTATGAAAGCAAAAAGGAAGAGAGTCATATCTGTGCCGGAAGGAGATCCCACAGAGATGTCGCCATGAGCAGATGCCGCAAAGATGCAGATTCCCATGAGACAGAATCCTAACAGAGCGCCTGAAAGTGCTTTTATCATATTCTTTCCCGCACTTTCCTTAAATGCAGAAAGGAAGTATTTTCTGTCGTCTTTTACTATCCAAATATAAAAAATATAAACAAGCAGGTATACCAGATGCCCCAGGTACTGGAACACATGATGAACTCCCTCTGACAGAGAAAGATTTCCAATAAAATTGTAATACCTGGCTCTGAGGAAATATCCGAAATAATGCAATCCATACACAAGGAAAAAAACTATGACGATTGTCTTGACCACTGATCCAGTTCTGCAGCTTTCTTTTTCCATAATATTTTCTCCTAAAATTCAGCTTTTTTATTTTATTATCAATATTTCCAGTTGTCAATTTATAAGTGTTTCCGGCAACATTGACACCCCGTCTTATATATCTTAAAATAAATTATTATGACAGTAGTTATCGTAGGGGCAGACCGAGTCGGAACCCGTCTTGCAAAGACACTTATTGCAGAGAACATGAACGTCATCATGTTCGAGCAGGATATGGAAAAAGCCAACATTGCATCCAACTCCCTGGACTGCCTGGTCATCAACAAGGATGGACTTGATCCTGACAACCTGCGGGATGCCGGGGTCTCAAAAGCTGATTATTTCATCAGCCTGACAGGGTCTGATGAGCGCAACATGATTGCATGCGGCCTGGTGAACAGGGAATTCAACACTCCTAACAAGATTGCCAGCGTCCACAATATCACCTTCACACACACTTCGCTTCTGGAGAAATCCTTCCTGGGAATCGACTATATCGTGAACCCGGAGCTGGAGGCAGCCAAGGAGATCATCTCCAAGATTGAGCACGGTGCCACCGGCGATATAATGCTGTTTGAGAACACAAGCCTTCAGATCCGCACCGTTCCGGTTCCAGAGGACAGCGTATTTGCCGGCAAGCTGGTGAAAGACCTCCACACTGTTCTTGCAGCCAGAGTTTTGGTAGCCCTTATCTATCAGGATGGGCAATATACTATTCCAAAAGGTGACACTCCGATTCAGGAGGGAGATCTCCTCTACCTCATGGGCAACGAGGAAGACCTTTCCAAGGTTCTGGCTCAGGTCGGGAAAGAGCGGATAAACCTTAACAAGATGATAATTGTGGGTGGAAACGATATTTCAGCATATGTATGCCAGCACTTCTATGACAAGGGAGAGATAAGCACCCATAAGAAGCATTTCTGGAATTTGTTCCAGAAGCCTCTCGGCAAGAAGAATATCGCAATTATTGACCGGGACTACAAGCGGTGCAAGGAGCTGGCGGCACGGTTCCCGGAGGCCCTTATATTAAATGAGGATATTTCGGACGACAACGTGCTTGAGGATGAGGGACTCACCGATGGCGACCTTATAATGGCAGCCACCGAGAACCAGGAGCTGAACATTGTATCGGCAGTCTATGCCAAATCATTGGGAGTCAAGAAGGCACTGGCACTGGTAAAGAAGACCAGTTACCTGAATGTAGCCACAAACCTGGGTATAGATGTTCCTATAAGCCTTAACTACAGTACCCTGCAGGGTATCCTGCGTTTCATGCGCCGCCGCAACCTGAAGAATTCCTATGCAATTCCCGAGAGCGACATAGAGGTGATTCAGCTGCAGGTGCCGGAGACCAGCATGGCGGCAGGACTTCTTGTGAAGGAGATGACATTCCCGCCCCAGTCCCTGATTCTCTCTGTTAAGAGCGGTGACCAGGACATTCTCCCCAACGGTAATTATGAGATAAAGAAAGGGGACAATATAATCATGATGGTCAAGAAGGACAACATCGACAGGGTGCAGAAGATATTTGAATAAATGAACTCAAAGCTTATCCTTAAAGTCATAGCAATGGTACTCATCATAATAGCCATGGCAGAGATTCCATCCATAGGCTGGGCACTCTGGTTCGGCGAGTATGATACGATCACATATTTTGTAATACCGCAGGTGATCAGCCTTGTCCTGGCAACAATAATGCTCCTCTTGAGCCGTAGGCGCAAGCAGCAGAACCTGTCTATAAAGGATGGCTTCATAACAGTGGCCATACTGTGGCTGGTGGCTACTGTATCTGGTTCAATGCCTTATTTTCTGTCGGGATCCATACCTTCGTATACCGATGCATTCTTTGAGACCATGTCAGGTTTCACAGGCTGTGGTGCCTCTATACTTGCTGATATAGAAGCACTCCCTAAGTGCATGCTGTTCTGGCGTGCCATGACCCACTATATGGGCGGTATGGGAATCGTGGTGTTCATGGTCGCTATATTCCCGCTCATGGGAATCGGTGGAATGAAGATGGTGAAGACCGAGACCACCGGACCCACCATGCAAAAGATAATGCCCAAGATTGCCCAGACTGCCAAGATTCTATGGGGAATCTACTTCGGACTCACGCTGATAGAGACCATTCTTTTAAGCGCCGCCGGACTTACGCTGTATGACGCATTGTCCCACTCCATGTCCACCATTGCCACCGGAGGCTTCTCCACCCGCAACGCCAGCGTGGCATCCTTCAATTCTGTCTATGTTGATGCAATAATCACCGCATTCATGTTCCTAAGCGGCATCAACTTTGCTCTTTACTTCAGCCTGATATTCGGCAAGATTTCTGTCATAAAGCAGAACACAGAACTCAAGGTCTACACAGGAATTTTCTTGGTCTGCACAGCTATTATAGTCACAAACCTCATGAGAAATCATGTCGAGACTTTCGGTGAAGCCCTGCGCTTCGGCAGCTTCGAGGTTGCAGCCACATTGAGCACAACCGGCTTTGCAAACTGCGACTATATGAAATGGCCAATGCTGTCTCAGATGGTGATATTCCTCCTTATGTTCTCGGGGGGATGTGCAGGCTCCACTGCAGGTGGTATGAAAGTTATCCGAATGATCATGATAGTCAAGCAGAGCGTGATAGAGATGAAGAGAATGCTTCGTCCCCGGGGCATCTACATGATAAAGGACAGCGATATGGTGGTGCGCCGGAATACTATTCTCAGTATCGCCGGATTCATCGCTCTGTACATAATCCTTACCATCATAACCTCGCTGGTGACCGCAACTGGCGGCTATGACCTCCTGACCTGCTTCTCCTGCTCCGCATCCACAATAGGAAATGTAGGACCTGGCTTCTCCATGATAGGTCCCACCGGGAACTATTCATTCTTTGCAGACTATGTCAAATGGCTCCTGAGCTTCAATATGCTTACAGGACGTCTTGAGATCTACCCTGTGATGATTCTTTTCACACACCACCTGTGGAGAAGATAATTATTACTTCAATAGTGAATAAATAAGACTCATATCCAAAGCAGAGCGTACTGTGCCTGCAAGCTTGTCATACTGCTCTTCCTTATAAGCATGCAGATCGAACACTGCGTTTTCATCAAATACCAGATTGCATTTTTTATACAGCGCCCTGACAATTTCATCTGCAATACCAGCCTCGTCAAACAACCCATGGATATAGCTGCCGTAGATATTACCATTCTGCAGGACAGCACCCTTATCGCCGCTCTGCCCCATATGGATTTCATATCCTCTGTATTTTATTCCTTCAAGGTGGGCAAATATTCCTGATATACCAGAAAAACTGCCTTCCACCTGAGTGCGGGTCTTATCCTTGCCGAACACAGTCTCAATATCAAGAAGTCCCAAGCCGGAAATTTCTCCACCACCCTCGGAACCAAAGGGGTCAGATATTGATTTACCCAGCATCTGCAGACCGCCGCAGATACCGAAGACAGGAGTTCCCCGCGAGGCTGCTTTAAGCACTTCTGCCTCAAGGCCCTTCTGCCGCATCCACTTAAGATCGGAAATTGTGGATTTGGTTCCTGGGATGATGATCAGATCTGGAGCGCCCAGTTCTGCAGCATTCCTGATATAACGGAGCGAAACACCGGAAAAACGTTCAAATGGAGAGAAATCAGTGAAATTTGATATACGTGGAAGTGCGATAACAGCAATATCAATCTCTTTCCGTTTCTTTGAGGACAACCGCTCACTAAGGCTGTCCTCATCATCAATATCTATATTCACATAGGGAATGACACCTGCACATGGGATTTTGACAAGATTATAGAGCGAATCAAGCCCTGGAGCGAGAATAGAGACATCCCCACGGAATTTATTGATGACAGTAGCCTTGACCATAGTCCTTTCCTCCGGTTCCAGCAGTGCCAACGTTCCGTACAGCTGAGCAAAGACTCCTCCCCGGTCTATGTCCCCCACCAGCAGCACCGGTGCATCAACCATCTTTGCCAATCCCATGTTGACAATATCATCATCTTTCAGGTTGATCTCCGCAGGACTGCCAGCCCCTTCTATCACAATGATATCATTCTCAGATGCCAGCTTATCATATGCCTTCATTATCTCAGGAATCAGCTGTTTCTTATATTTGAAATATTCAACAGCACTCATGTTGGATCGGACCTCGCCGTTCACGATAACCTGGGAACCCACATCTGTAGTGGGCTTGAGCAGAACAGGATTCATAAGGACAGAGGGTTTGACTCCAGCTGCCTCGGCCTGAACCACCTGAGCTCTCCCCATCTCAAGGCCTTCTTCTGTGATAAAGGAATTAAGGGCCATATTCTGGGATTTGAAAGGAACCACACGGTAACCATCCTGTCTGAAAATACGGCATAGTGCCGCACAGAGCAAGCTTTTTCCTGCGTTGGACATTGTTCCCTGGATCATAATCGGTTTAGCTCTGCTCATCATAGAACCTCTTTCATGGCTGACAAAAGTCTGTCATCTTCCTCGGCCTTCCGGATGGCAATACGGATATAACCTTTTCTCAGTCCTTTATAATTTGAGCAGTCACGGACTAGAATACCTTTTTCCAGCAGAATGCTGTACAGATCTTTCTCCGAATAGAGAAGGAGATAATTAGCTTCTCCTGGAAACACTTTTATCCCCATGGAATGCAGTGCAGCAGCTACCCTTTCACGCTCTCTGGCTATAGCTTTTACTGTATCGGAGAGCCATTTTTTGCAGTCCAGGGCCGCACATCCAGCTTTCTGCGCCGGAATTGAGACATTCCAGCATGGGGATTTCTCTGACATTTCAGCAAGGAATTCCCCATCGGAGCAAAGGGCATAACCAAGCCGCAGGCCAGGAACAGCAAAGCTTTTGGTAAAAGCCTTAAGGATGACAAGATCTGGATATTTCTTCAGCATACCTGGTAAATCATATCTATCTGGCGATGCTGTCATATCCATAAAGCACATATCACAGAACAGCCTGACACCAGTCTCTGCCAGCTTAATAAGGAGCTCCGGCCTGATAGTTATTCCTGTGGGGTTGTTTGGAGTGCATACAAACAGCGCGCTGTACCTGGAAAAATTTATATTTAAAATGCTGTCGTCAAGGACAAAGCCTTTCCGCTCATCAAGCATGAAATGCTCAACCTGGATTCCGGCTGCAGAAAGTGCTGCCTGATACTCGCTGAAAGCGGGAGAGACAATCAAGGCAGGCTTATCAGCCGGCAGAGAATAGGCAAAGGAATAAATCAGGTCTGCAGCGCCGTTGCCGCAGAGAATCCATCCTTCAGGTATTCCTTCATGCCCCGAGATCCGTTTTCTAAGTATGCGGCAATAAGGATCCGGATAAGCGGTGCAATCGCCTATTGCATCCATTGCTGCATTTTTTATTGCATCAGGAATACCGAAGGGATTGATATTTGCCGAAAAATCCAGCATACCCCTGTGAGTGTAAATATCGCCGCCATGGGGATTCTTTTCATTTATAAGCATAGTATCACTCCCATTCTTATAAGGACACCGAAAATCAGCATCATGCACGAAGCAGTATACATAAGGTTCCCGGCCCTGCTGATATCAGCACTTTCAATAGGCCGTGCATCATCCCCCAGATATTCTTTCTCATGGAGGATTCCTCCATAAAAAGCAGGTCCGTTCAAACGCACATTAAGGGCACCTGCAAAAACAGATTCAGTCTGAGCCGCATTGGGACTTGTGTGCTTAAAGCGGTCCCGGCGGAATATTCTGAAAGCCTCTTTACCATCCAGATGGCATAGAGGACAGGAGATAATCATAAGAAAAGCGCTGATCCGTGAGGGGATGAAATTCACCACATCATCAGTTCTGGCAGCGGCCCGTCCGAAATAGAGATACTTCTCGTTCTTATAGCCCAGCATGGAATCCATTGTGTTCACAGCTTTATAAAAGAAACCGCCAGGTGCTCCGAATAAGAACATCCAGAAAAGAGGAGCAATCACACCATCTGATCCATTCTCGGCAATAGTCTCCACAGCCGCCCGGCATATGCCTTCCTTATCCAAAGCCTCTGTATCCCGCCCCACAACATAGGAAACAGCTTTCCGTGCTCCTTCTAAGTCACCTTTCTCCACAGCCCTTTCCACAGCAGCACACTCCCTCACCAGCTCCCGTGCAGCAATAATCTGAGCACACATTATGCTGCTGACAGCAAGATAAGCAAAGGGATGAAGCTTCCACATTGCAAAGAGAATGGCTGAAGGGACAGCAGTTGAGACAACAGCTGCAATAAGGACAGTCCAGGTCCCCCGTAGGATATCTCTCCTGTCACCGCCACCGATGCGCAGCTTTTTATCCAGGAAAGAAATCAGTTTTCCTATTGCCACAACAGGATGAGGTATGGCATGAGGGTCTCCCACGAAAAAGTCGATGATGAATCCGATTATTATGGCATATGTCTGATAAATCAAAAACTCAGCCATCACTTCTCCTCTTCTGCATGACAAATACTGTGACAGGATTCTGGGCTGTCATCATATTATAGGATCCTGCTTTTTTAGTACGGGATATATTCACTGAAACTGCCTCAAAAATCTCAAACCCGTAATCTTTTGCACAGGCAAAAGCCTCGGTCTGAGATTCCAGTGTGACTGTGGGCATGACAATCCTTACATCTGGATTTTTATCCAAAAGCATATTCAATATGCCGTGAAGATTACCACAGCTTCCGCCGATGAAAGCATGGGTAGGTGCAGGCAGAGCCTTAAGCGCATCTGGAGCACATCCATGGACAATAATGAGATTATCGGCCTTGAATTTAAGCTTGTTCTGCTTTATCAGCTCAACTGCATCCAGCTCCTTCTCAATGGCAAAAACCTGCCCCTTGCAGGCTGCAAGAGCACATTCCACCGATACAGAGCCTGTTCCTGCCCCTATGTCCCAAACAACGGAATCGTCGCATAAAGCCAGCTTCGATACAGAGATTGAGCGTACTTCGGCCTTTGTCATCGGGACCTCGCCACGGATAAATTCACTGTCGTCCACTCCAATTCTGAGCCTCTGGGAAGCTTCTGGATTTTCAATCAACATAACAGAAAGAGGATCAAAAAGACCATCTGCAAATGAATCAACACTGCCACGGATTATCTTCTCATCAGGATAGGAAAGTCGCTCTCCTACGGTGCACTCAAGGGAACCTAAACCATATTCCTTAAGCCTTCTGCATACCGAAGCCGGGGTGTTCTCTCCACCTGTAAGAAGAAAGACTTTTTTATTTTTTGCAATTGCATCAACATAATTATTCTCCCGGCCGTGAAGGCTGATCCAGACTGCATCATCCCAGCTTGCACCAAGCCTTGCAGAAAGAGCCGAAAGAGAGGAGATTCCAGGAATGACTCTGATATTCTCGTTTTTAAATTCCTTTATCATATCAGATGCACCGCTGAAGAAGCCGGTGTCACCCCGGAAGACAACAGCGGCGCTCCGGATTGAAGGATGAGACTCCAGCACATTCCGCACCTTTGCTGGGTTATATTCTGTAAAGCATGGCTTCCGTGTATTCAGCGTCTCAACCACAGAAGCAGCACCAATTACTGCATCACAATTCTCTATCGCCTTCTGAGCCTCAAGAGTGAGCATGCCCGTGCTTCCAGGCCCTATGCCGATAAGTATGATTTCTCTATTTGAAATCTGATAAGTTTTTCCAAGCTCAGCAATCGCCTGGTCCAGTGAAAGGCCTGATATCTGGGCCGGCTGTCCTATGATGACCGGTACTGCGCCGCACGCTGATGCAGCCTTTATCTTCTCCTCAAAGCCGCCGTTTTTACCCGACGCCTTTGTGACAACATACTTGGCAGAAATCATCTTCAGCTGGGCCATATTCATATCTTCGGTAAAAGGTCCCTGGGCCGCAATGATATGCGCTGCAGGAACCCCTGCCTTCTCGCAAGCCTCAAGGGATGAAACCACCGGCAGTACCCTTACCCATACATGGGACATATCAAGCCCTGCGAAATCTGGAAGCTCCTTTGCACCAGTTGTGATAAGTATATTGCCTTCACATCCTGAAAGATATTCCTTTGCCTCAATGGCAGAAGAGACATAGACAGCACCAGGGAAATCACTCTCCTTCTCCCGGAGAATCCTCATAAGGGGTATCCCTGTTTCAGAAGCTGCATTGGCAATATTATCGGTGACAATCTTAGCATATGGATGGGTGGCATCTATAATCCTGTCAAAGCTGTTCTTTGTGAAAAAAGCTGCCATCTCATCTGCATCCATGCGTCCTGAATGAACAGTAATACCAGCGATTCCATCAAGCAGGATCTCGCCATATTCGGTTGCAACACAGGCGGTCACCTCTGCAGCATCCTTAAGAAGGAATGCGAGCTTCCTCCCCTCGGTGGTCCCGGCAAAAATACAAATCTTATCTGACATTCCTATATCCCCTGGGGGTGACCATTTTCCCGTTTATAATCTTAGTTTTTGAATTGCCTATAAACACAGTGGAGAACATATCAGTCTCTGCCTCTGCAAGCTCCGAAAGAGTCATAATACGTGAATTCTCTCCTTCACGCCCTATGTTCTGGGCAATACCGCACACAGTCTGACTTGAGCGGTACCGCATAACGATATCACAGGCTTTCTTAAGATAACCGGCCCTCCTGTGGCTGGTCGGATTATAAATAACAATGCATAGATCTGCTTCGGCAGCCTTCTCAAGATGTCTCTCTATCTCCTCCATAGGAGTAAGATTATCAGAGAGGCTTATCACAGCAAAATCATTGGTGATCGGAGACCCTAGAAGGGCTGCACCGGAGGCAGCAGCTGTGACACCAGCTATAATCTCTATCTCCACCTCATATTTATCAGCAAGCTCAAGGACTGGAGAAGCCATTCCATATATTCCGGCATCACCGGAACAGACAACAGCAGTGGTCTCGCCCCCGGCAGCGTGATCAAGGGCAAGACGGCAGCGCTCAATCTCCTGCATCATAGGGGTGGAGAGGAATTTTTTATCAGGAAAGTAAGGCTTGATCAGCTTGCAATAAACAGTGTAGCCAACAATGAGATCTGCCTGCTCAAGGGCCTTCACCGCACCTACAGTCATCCCCTCGTAGTTCCCTGCACCGATACCTACTATAAACAGCTTCTTCAAAATTTCATCTCCCATTCTTTTTCCGATACTGCGATTGTAACGCCGTCCAAAGCAGTCTTATTGACAATCAGCCTACCCCCTGCAAGAGCTGCAGAGCGTTCACATACATTGTCAGTTCCTACTGTATTTTTAACAAAAGCAGACATATTAAAATCACCTTCAGCTGAATTAAGCTCATGGGCGGTATAGAAAGATATTTCAGCCCCAAGCTCCTTTGCCAGGGAAAGCAATCCTTCCTCCCCCATCTTCACATCTATCGAAGCAATTCTTCCTACAGCCCTGATATCAAGTCTGTTATCTGCAAGCACTTTTTTAATCACCGAAAGCAGGTGTTCTTCTGATGTGCCTTTACGGCAGCCGATACCCAATGCAAGAATCCGTGGAATCAGTTGCAGCGTGGTTTTAAAAGGGGACTTCTCATGGATACCTATATAGACACCTATCTCACCCTTTTCTCCTGGGACAAGCCCCTTTGGAAGTGATGAAGGAAACGCATAATCAGAAATGACAGGTATATCTCTTTTCAGGATAGCGGAAGAAACTTTTTTAGCAGCCTCCATAGAAGAAATTGCACAATCATTCTGAACTGCCCAGGCATCGCAGGAGAACTTGCCTGCACCGTCGGTGGCTGTTGTTATGACAGCAACTGCACCAAGAAGCGGAGCAATCTGCTGGGCAAGCCTGTTGGCACCCCCGATATGACCTGAGAGAATAGGTATCACATATCTCCCCTGGTCATCGATTACTATTACAGCAGGATCGGTAGTCTTGCTTTTTATATAGGGCGCTATAGCACGCACTGCAATTCCACAGGCACCGATAAAAATCAAAGCATCATTCTCTTCAAACAGTACTCCCATTTCTTCGTCAACTCGCCTATGGATGCAATTTTTTTCCAGTCCAAGAAGGCTGCAGAGCTTTTCGGAAATCAGAGACCCGTAATCGGAAAAACAGAAAATAGAGGTCTTCACTTTGAAGCCTCCCTGAACTCGGTGGAGAAACCGGGATTGTACAGGCAGGAGCGGGTAAAGCTGCTTCCAAGGAATTTCCCTACAGCAACAAGTGCAGTTTTGGTGATTCCGTTTGCCGCCGCCGTCTGATTCAGCGTACCTACAGTGCACCGGCAGACCTTCTCGTCTGCCCAGGTTGCCTTATAGACTATGGCAGCCGGTGTGTCGGCATCATAGCCGCCGGCCATAAGGTCGTGGCTGACCTTATCCAGAAGGCCTGCGCTCAGGTACAGCACCATAGTGGCTCCGTGAGAGGCAAGGGAGCGCAGGTCTTCAGAACCGGGGACTCCGGTTCTGCCGGCGGCCCGGGTTATGATTACGGTCTGGGAGACATCGGGCAGGGTGTATTCTGTCTTGAGTGCGGCGGCTGCACCGGATAAGGCACTTACCCCGGGGGTTATGTCATATTCTATTCCAAGCCGGTCCAGTTCCCGCATCTGCTCCCCTATGGCACCATAAAGAGAAGGATCGCCGGTATGCAGGCGCACTGTGACAAGCCCCTTCTGCTCAGCCTGTGAAATCACATCCATAATCTCTTCCAAGGTCATCTTTGCGCTGTCATAGATGGCACAACCCTTTTTTGCATATTCCAGAAGCTCCTTGTTCACAAGAGAACCGGCATAAATGATCACATCAGCATTCTCTATGTGCTTCTTGCCCCGCAGTGTAATAAGGTCGGGGGCACCGCATCCAGCCCCTACAAAATGTATCATGCTTCCTTCTCCTTTACGATTGTCACGAGATAATAACCTGCATCCTCTGGAATGGCATCAGCAGTCTTATAAATATGCTCGTTCTCAATGCCGCAATTCTCCACTGCCTGAGCTTCCTGCCCTCTTTCCTTGAGTGCAACAAGAAGAGAGGAAAGCTCCCCTTTCATAAATACTTTTGTCCCTGGCATCCGAAGAACCTCTGCTGCATCAACTCCACCAGGAAGGATATGCATTGTCTCCCGGTCGGTGCAGAGGGGCTGTCCAAGGGCAGCGGCAGATGCACAGAAGGAGGTCACTCCCGGAACCCATACCACCTCAAACCCATGGTTTCTGACATGGGGTGCAAGATATGCAAATGTGGAATAAACGGCAGGATCACCAAGGGTCAGGAAAACTACTGTCTTCCCTTTTGAAAGTTCTCCTGCAACCAAGTCTGCACCCACTTTGTATGCAGCTTCACGTACAGTCTTGTCGTGTGTCATGGGCATATCGACAGGCAGCACAGGCTTATCCTTTGCTTCCGGCACTGCCTTGACCGCAATCCTATATGCAAAGCACTCCCCCGCCTTTCTATGGGGAATTGCCAGAATATCGCAGCTTTTAATAAGGTTCACAGCTTTTACAGTCAGAAGACCAGGGTCACCAGGTCCCACACCGACACCATATAAAATCCCTTTTTTCACGGCTGCCCCTCCATCCACTCCTGGGCTTTCTCAGTCTTAAACAGTTCCACATTTCCAGTGGCGAAGACAATCACTCCTATTTCAAGCTGCCCTGCAAACCTTACTGCAAGAGCATCTTCTATCCGTTTTTTCAATACTTCCATAGTTCCGGAAAGAACTCCCTCCCTGTCGAGAATACGAAGCATCTCATCGGTCGTCACACAGTCAGACATCGACTTGGCTGTTTCTGGAGATGCCCCGGCTGCCAGAGCGGCAGAAGCCATCAGCTCTGCTCTGTGATCACCCTCTTTTGAGTGGGTGTTCATAATTCCTCCGGAAAGCTTTACAAATTTACCGATATGACCTGCCAGAAGCACTTCTGAGAAGCCTGCACCGATTGCAGCTTCCAATGCGTCTCCTACATAGTTTGAGCATTTCACAATCTGCTCATCTTCAATTTTATACACCGATTTAAGGAAATCTGCTCCGAAGTTACCTGGAGCAAGGATAAGCCTCCTGTCCCCAAGTGCCTTGCGCTGCCGGATCTCAAGAGCTATGCTGTCAATAAGCGCTTCCTCGCTCATAGGTTCCACAATACCGGTGGTTCCTAAAATAGAGATACCATCTACCACTCCAAGCTTGGGATTGAAGGTTCTTTTTGCAATCTCTGTTCCTTCCGGGGCTGATATAATAACTTTAAGACCACCGGTATAACAGCTGTCCTCACACACCTGCTGCAGCTCTTCTGTAATCATCCTGCGGGGAGTGGAGTTTATAGCAGCACAGCCAACCCTCTGATCAAGACCAGGCTTTGTCACCCGGCCTATCCCCTGGCCGCCGTCTATTTCAATTGTGTATGGTAACCCTGTTTTCTCCACCTTGGCATAGACTGTGATCCCGTCTGTAACATCTGGGTCATCTCCACTGTCCTTTACTACTCCGCAGGTAACATATCTTTCATTTATCTCAATATCATGCAAAGGGAGATTCAGCTCTATTCCAAAGGGTGTAATCAGATGAACGCTATCCAGCCTGCATCCTGTAAGCAGCATCAATGCCGCAGATTTTGCGGCAGCGGCGGCACAGGAACCTGTGGTATAGCCACGCCTGAGTCTTTTCCCATCTTTTGTGATAAAGCTCTCCATCATCTTGTTATCTGATACATCAGCGCATTGACTACAGCTGCGGCGACGTTGGATCCTCCTTTTCTTCCTTTGGCGACAATATAAGGCACATCTGTTTCCATTATGGCGTTCTTGGATTCAACAACATTGACAAACCCCACTGGAACACCTATCACAAGAACCGGAGCTATCTCTCCTGCATCAATCATTTCCCTGATCTTCAGCAGAGCTGTCGGTGCATTGCCGATGACAAGAACAAGCGGTTTTCCAAGCTTTGCCGCCCTCTCCATTGAGACAACTGCCCGGGTGCATCCTCTCTTCCCTGCTTCCTTTGCCACATCCGGATCGCTCATGAAGCAATGAATCTTACATCTCAGTTCTGCAGCAGCAGCTTTATTTATTCCAGCCAGGGCCATCTGGGTGTCTGTGACAATATCGCAGCCCCGGCGCAATGCCTCAAGCGCATTCTTGACTGCATCCTTTGAGAAGGTAAGGTTTTCCGCATAATCAAAATCGGCTGTACAATGGATGACCCGTTTGACCACGGCCTTGTTTTCCTGGGGGATATCGGCAGGAAGTCCGCTTTCAATGATTTCCATACTGCGCTTTTCGATTTCCATGGGATCGGTTATGATCATCTCCTGCCCTCCTTATATTCAATACACTTTTTATAAAAGGCCTCTGCTGCAGGAATATTTGATGGAAGGAAGAGATGAGGATATCCAGCATAAAGGGTATCGGTCATGACCGCACATTTCCACTCCCTGCCGTCAGGCTTCTTTGCTGTAAAGGCATCTCCGCTGTCTGTGCTGTCCCAATAATGGAACTCATGAGCTTTCAGCTTTATCCCTGCCGATCCGAAAAGACCATCCCTGCGGGATGTCATAGCAATATATCCAAACCTGACAAGGTGATCTCTCTTTGCGGAAGAATGCTTAAGCACTCCGCACATTCTATGGCCATCCAGAGTCTCTCCAAGATACTGGAAGCCTCCGCATTCAGCAATTGTGGGCATGCCGGAAGATATGGCCCTGCACACGCTTCCTTTTGTATGAATATTTGCTTCAAGCTTTTCTGCATAAAGCTCCGGGTACCCGCCCCCTACTATGAGGCCATCACTCTCTTCAGGAATCACTTCGTCTGCCAAAGGAGAGAAAAACCTGAGTTCAGCCCCCATTTCCTCAAACAGCTTAAAAGTGCTGTCATAGTAAAAACAGAAGGCCTCATCCATGGCAACTGCCAGCTTTATTCCACCAAGATGAGGCACCTCCGGTGCGTTGAATTCAAGCTCAGGAGCTTTGCAAGCCATGGCCAATACAGCATCAAGATCAACAGAAGAAGTACAAAGGTCGGCTGTTTTCTCAAGGCGTTCTGTAAGGTCGTTTATCTCGGCTGCTGTCACCAGCCCAAGATGGCGGGATGGGATATGGCACTCCTCGGGTAGAGACGGGATAAACCCCACTGGAACAACAGACTCTCCGAACCGGTCTTGCATCATAGCTTTAACAGTCTTATAGCTTCCAGGTGTCATGCGGTTGAACAACACACCGCGGATATAGCTTTCGGGAACAAAATGAAGAAACCCCTCTATAACTGCAAGAAGAGATGAGGCAGAACCTTTGGCATCCACCGTAAGAATCACAGGTGTATCTGTCTGTTCCGCCACAGTGAAGGTGCTGTTGTCAGTCCCTTTATGGCTGGTCCCGTCATAGTAGCCCATGACTCCCTCGATCACTGTTATTTCTCCGGAACTTTTACAAAGAAGATACTTAAGCAGGTTCTTATCACAGAAGAAAGGGTCGAGATTGGTGCAGGAAATCCCCGAAACTTTCTTGTGGAACATGGGGTCGATGTAGTCTGGTCCGCACTTGCAGGCCTTTACCCTAGTGCCACGGCGTTTTAAAAGCTCAAGCAGAACATAGGTTGCAGTTGTCTTGCCGCTTCCGCTTGAGGTGCCTGCAATCAGGATCCTGGGCAATCTCACAGCTCTGCCTCCTTAAGCTCTGCAAGTGACCTTATGAGAGTTTTGCCATGCTCTGCAGCATATTGAAGCAATTCAGAATTGAAGCTGTTCATCCCGCCGATTGGACAGCCGCAGTCTATGACAACCCCTACAGAATCTATAAGCTTTTCGGCTTCTGCAATGTCACCCGAAGAAGCTGTCATAAAAGGTGGTGTTTTTACCACATATTTAGCAAGGGGAGCAGCCACAGCCAGATCAATATCATTTCCAAGCAGTATTCCGGCGGCAAAAGGAATACCACGTTTCTGCAATGCCCGATAATATGGTATGCCCAGGCCTCCACCGCCTATGACAAAGCATTTAGGTTCTCCACAGGGTGAAGCCAGTTCTATGTTTCCAAGCAGGGCATTGAAGGAGCCGCATTCAATATCGTAAAGCTTCTTTATTGTATCATCAGAGAAAATCTCCTCAGGAGTTCCATAAGCTGCAATCCTGTCTCCCTTGACACATACTATCTTGTCAGAGATGCGCTGGGCCAGGTCTATCTCATGGAGGCTCATGACCACAGAGATACCGCTGTTCTTAGCCATGTCGGAAAGAATTCCCAGAAGCTCAATCTTATGCCTGATATCGAGGAATGAGGTGGGCTCATCAAGAACTATGACCTCCGGCTCCTGACATATTGCCCGGGCCAGAAGGACACGCTGTCTCTGCCCATCGCTTACCTGGGAAATATCCTTGTCGGCTATATCAAGGGCGTTCACCTTCTCAAGGGCCTTTTTCACAACCTCCCTGTCCTGCTCTGTAAGCATGCCGAAGCTGCCGGTATAGGGATAACGGCCGGCCGAGACAAACTCAAAGCAGGTCATAAGCTCAGGACGTATCCGCTCCGTAAGCACTACAGCAAGCTGCTTTGCCACATCAGTTCCCTTGATGGTCTGCATATTCTTTTCATCCAGATAGACAGTACCGGCTATGGTGGCAAGGTGCCTGGTTATGCTTTTAAGGATAGTTGATTTACCTGCGCCGTTAGGACCTATCAGAGTAAGTATTTCCCCCTTTGCCAGAGAAAGGGTGATATCGGATATAAGGGGGATCCCGTTGTAGCCTACAGAAAGAGAATCCAGCCTAAGCTTATCAGACTTCATTCTTCCGCCTCCTTGAAATAAGCAGCCAGATCACTATAGGGGCTCCGATTGCACTTGTGACAGTGCTGATTGAAAGCTCTGTGGGAGAGAACAATGTTCTTGCCCCCAGATCACACAGAACACAGAACAATGCGCCGCATAAGAATGAGGCCGGAATCATCAGGATAGGCTTTGATGTCTTAAGAAGCAGCCTGGAGATATGTGGCACGGCAATGCCCACAAAAGAAATAGGGCCGGCAAAGGCTGCCACACAGGATGAGAGTATACCTGTCATGAGAACCAGCAGCACACGGAATGCCCTGATGTTCACCCCCAGGCTTTTTGCATATCCCTCCCCTAACAGATATGCCCCCATAGGTTTAGAGGCAAAGAAGACAATTAAAAGAGAGGGCAATACTATGAAAGCAGAAATATATACATCCTGCCAGGTGGCGGAGGAGAAGCTGCCCATTGACCAATGAGTCAGGTTCACAATATCTGAATCGTTTGCAAAGTTGATGAGCAGGTCTGTGATTGCGGAACAGATGTAGCTTATCATTATTCCGATGACCAGCAGTATGGACATGCTCCTAACCTTTCCGGTGAACAGCAGCACAAGGAGCAGGGAGAGCAGAGATCCCACAAAAGATGCGATGACTGTGACCGACACCGGCATCTGGTTGAACAGGCCAGTCATTATGATTGTGGTTATGGCCAGGAACAGCTTTGCACCCGAGGAGATACCCAGCACAAAAGGACCTGCAATAGGGTTCCTGAAGAATGTCTGGATCAGGAATCCAGAAAGAGACAATGCCCCGCCCAGCAGGGAGGCAAGGACAATACGGGGAAGACGTATCTTCCATATGATGTTATAGGCCACAGAGTTTGACCTGTCTCCCCTGAATACAATATCAATAATATCCTTCCCAGAGATGCTGACACTCCCTATATGGATGCTCAGTATCACTGCGGCAAGCAGAAGCATGAGAAACAGTGGGAATACAATGCAGGATCGGATTCTGCTCAAACAACCTCCTCACTTCAGCTTATAAAAGAACGGCAGCTCGGAAACATCTGCCGTGCTGTCTGAAAAGATTTTATGAAGGCTCTTTATCATCTGGCCCAGAGCAGTTGTCTCCTGATACATATTCTTATTGGTGCACCAGACATTGCCTCTCTTGACTGCCTTGAAATCTGCCAGAAGCGGGCTTTTCAGAACCATCTGTGAAATGGATGAAATCTCATCAGCTATAGTAGCATTATATATGATTATATCTGCATCCTTGGCCTCTGAATAGAAAAATTCAGGCTCAAGGGAAACTGTGGCCATCCGGCCGGAATCATCACCAAGGTTGTCAAAGATATACTTTCCTCCTGCAAGAGCAATCATCTTGCTGACATAATCACCGCTTCTCCTGGCTATGATTTTGCCGGATGAATTCACATAGAAGAAAGCAACCCGTTTCCCAGAAGGAGTGCTGTTCTTCACAGAATCCAGATAACCTGCCTGTTCGGAAAATACTGCATCTGCCTTTTCTTCCTCGTTCAACAGGGCTCCATAGAGCTTAATCCATTCAGACCGCCCCAGGGGATGGACCTCATGCCCCGACTGATCCACCAGCACCGCAATATCCAGCTGTTCCAGCTGTTTTTTTATGTTCAGGGCATGACCTATCATAGTAGATTCAATTGCCAGAGGACATCGGGATGCAGTTATAAGCTCATAATCAGGTGCATTGTACTTTCCGGCAAAAAGGATCTTCCCCTCTTCCATCGCCTTCTTGGCATTAGGTATGTACCAGCCCTCAGCCTTGGCCCCCGAAAGCCTTATTGCATCAAGCCGGTCAAGGGAATCGAAAAGGCACATTGCAGAAGTGGCGGCAAGATAAATGTTCTTTATGGGCTGATATATGGGGACAGCCGACTTGTCTACACTATCTGGAACAGTTTTCCCTTCAGGAACAATAAAGAAGCGGCTGCCATCCGCAAGGGAGATTAACTTATATCCACCTTCATAGTAGTCCACCGAGAACTGATTTGCATAATCAAGCTTCATCTTTCCTGCGGCCTTAAGACCGAAGGACAGGTCAGGCTTAGAGGCATATGCGCTGGTTCCGCTCTCCTTCCCCGATGGAACAGGGTTGGAGACCGAGACCTTGTGGTCATACCATTTACCTTTCTTTCCCACCAGAGCACAGTCAAACTCCTTGTCCAGGTACGGAACCGGGATATCAAAGCCATGGGCTTTCTCCACAAATCCGTCAGGATGGGTGACCGAGTCCACAGTATGCTCAATCAGTACAGCACCAGGGGCCTTTGCCGCCTCTGCCTTGCCGCAGAACAGGCTCAATATCTGCTTTGAGGGCATAGTGACATGGATAGTCATTCTGCCATCCTTTACAGTAAGCACTCCTTTCCCTTCATATGCATCGTTCACATGGAACATGCTGCTGTCGGTCTTGAAATCCGCAGTATAAACCCCGTCCTTAAGCGGAACGCCCAGGACAGGGAAACAGAATAATGCAATAAATAAAATAACTGCAATAAACTTTTTCATCTTATATCAGTTTGCAGAATTGATGGCAGCGCCAGCGTGATTGATGTAAATCTTCTGGATGGCAGGAAGCCGGCCAAGACCTTCTATCTGTGTATCAATCTTGTCAAATTTGCCGGAAGTCTTGAACATACTGAGCCAGGATTCCTCGTCATCCTCTGCAGCCATATCGTTGTT
>JAEEGJ010013668.1_pt1 | contig 19582 bp, 15 predicted proteins | sample 8958761 | NCBI WGS metagenome assembly JAEEGJ01 (sample SAMN16246546, study PRJNA631951) | gut metagenome | biome: gut microbiome; feature: rumen; material: RS-attached | host: Bos | place: Iran: Karaj | collected 2018-10 | reverse complement strand
TAACTCGTTGGCCCGTTCTACAAAAAGTACACGGTCACTTGCGCTCCCGTTGCTTGTAAGCATAAGGTTTCAGATTCTATTTCACTCCCCTCCCGGGGTTCTTTTCACCTTTCCCTCACGGTACTATACGCTATCGGTCACTGGGTAGTATTTAGCCTTGGAGGGTGGTCCCTCCTGCTTCACACCGGGTTTCACGTGTCCGGTGCTACTCTGGATACGCCGCAACTGGAATACATTTCGCGTACGGGGCTGTTACCCTCTGCGGCTGCACTTTCCAGAGCGCTTCCGCTATGCATTCTTCGTCTTTTCGGCGTCCACAACCCCGAAGACAAGTCTTCGGTTTGGGCTCTTCCCATTTCGCTCGCCGCTACTTTGGGAATCGAGGTTTCTTTCTCTTCCTCCGGGTACTTAGATGTTTCAGTTCCCCGGGTTTCCTTTACCCGTACTATAGATTCATACGGGAATGACTGGACATTGCTCCAGCCGGGTTGCCCCATTCGGTGATCCGCGGTTCAATGGATATTTGCTCCTACCCGCAGCTTTTCGCAGCTTATCACGACCTTCATCGGCTCCCAGTGCCAAGGCATCCGCCTTATGCCCTTAATCACTTGACCTAAGTGATCAGACCTGCCAGTGAGTATTGCTGACAGGATTTTCATTGTTAAAGATCTTCTTTCGAAAAATCTTTATCTTTCTGGTTTTTCTCGGTATCAAATTGTATTTTACCCTCAGTCCTTAAGACTCTTAGTGTTCTTAATACTGATGTCGTCATAAATTTGATATTTCTTTTCGCATTGTTTAGTTTTCAAGGTACAGTCCCGAAACCTTGCGGTCTCGGTATGGTGGGCCTGGGAAGACTCGAACTTCCGACCTCACGCTTATCAGGCGTGCGCTCTAACCTGCTGAGCTACAGGCCCGAAGCGAACCTGAACATACATAGTGCAGAGATTGAAGTCTCCTTAGAAAGGAGGTGATCCAGCCGCTCGTTCTCGAACGGCTACCTTGTTACGACTTCACCCCAGTCATTGGTTTCGCCTTAGGTAATCGATTTATGACCAACTTCGGGCGCCCCCAACTTCCATGGTGTGACGGGCGGTGTGTACAAGACCCGGGAACGCATTCACCGCGACGTTCTGATTCGCGATTACTAGCAACTCCGACTTCGTGCAGGCGAGTTGCAGCCTGCAGTCCGAACTGGGATCGCTTTTAGAGGTTCGCTCCGCCTCACGGTATTGCTTCTCTCTGTAACGACCATTGTAGCACGTGTGAAGCCCAGAACATAAGGGGCATGATGATTTGACGTCATCCCCACCTTCCTCCGAGTTGTCCCCGGCAGTCTCTCTAGAGTGCCCATCCGAAATGCTGGCAACTAAAGACAAGGGTTGCGCTCGTTGCGGGACTTAACCCAACATCTCACGACACGAGCTGACGACAACCATGCACCACCTGTCACCTCTGTCCGAAGAGGGGCTAATTTTACTCAGCCTTTCAGAGGGATGTCAAGCCCTGGTAAGGTTCTTCGCGTTGCTTCGAATTAATCCACATGCTCCGCTGCTTGTGCGGGTCCCCGTCAATTCCTTTGAGTTTCACACTTGCGTGCGTACTCCCCAGGCGGAGCACTTATTGCGTTAACTGCGGCACCGAAACATTGCTGCCCCGACACCTAGTGCTCATCGTTTACGGCGTGGACTACCAGGGTATCTAATCCTGTTTGCTCCCCACGCTTTCGTACCTCAGCGTCAGTTACTGTCCAGAAAGTCGCCTTCGCCACTGGTGTTCCTCCTAATATCTACGCATTTCACCGCTACACTAGGAATTCCACTTTCCCCTCCAGCACTCAAGTCCTGCAGTTCGAAAGGCTTACCGGAGTTAAGCCCCGGGCTTTCACCTCACGCTTACAGAACCGCCTACGTACTCTTTACGCCCAATAATTCCGGATAACGCTCGCCCCCTACGTATTACCGCGGCTGCTGGCACGTAGTTAGCCGGGGCTTCCTCCTCAGGTACCGTCACTTCTTCGTTCCTGAGGACAGAGCTTTACGATCCGAAGACCTTCTTCGCTCACGCGGCGTTGCTGCATCAGGCTTGCGCCCATTGTGCAATATTCCCCACTGCTGCCTCCCGTAGGAGTTTGGACCGTGTCTCAGTTCCAATGTGGCCGATTACCCTCTCAGGTCGGCTACTGATCGTTGCCTTGGTGGGCCGTTACCTCACCAACAAGCTAATCAGACGCAGGTCCATCCCTCACCGATAAATCTTTGGCGGTAAAGCCATGTGACTTCACCGCATTATCAGGTATTAATCCCAGTTTCCCGAGGCTATCCCTGTGTAAGGGGCAGGTTACCTACGCGTTACTCACCCGTCCGCCGCTATCCTCATCCTCTATCTACCGAAGTTTCAATCAGATGATTCCCGCTCGACTTGCATGTGTTAGGCACGCCGCCAGCGTTCATCCTGAGCCAGGATCAAACTCTTAATGAATGGTATGTTAAGCATTTCTGCTTATCATCAAGTTTGAGTTAAACTCATTTTGAACGTCTTGCGTTCTTTTTTCGCTTTGCGAAATTATTGTTTTTCGGAATTGTACGAAGATCCATATCTACCTTATTGCAGATTGTATCTTTTGTACTTTTCTCGTCTTTGAGATCAACTTAATGATCTCTTCGACTCAATTTCTACACTATGTTGTTTTCAAGGTTCCCGTTCCGTTTGACGCGGAACATTTAAGATTATACGCATCTGACCAACACTTGTCAACAACTTTTTAAAGGTTTTTGATAAGTTTTTTGTGGCTGTTTTCAGCCCCGCTCCGACGCGCAAAATCTATTATACGCACTTCAAATCCGTTGTCAACAACTTTTTTGAAGAGGTTATCAATATTTTTTCTACAGGTTTCTGCCCAGGGCTTCCGCCTGTTCCAGAGCCTTGTGATCCTTAATGTCGCCGGGGTCCATGCAGCCGTCCGCCGTGATGATGCCGAGATTCTTCCAGCCGACGTAGCCGGTGAACGCCTTGTACATGTCGATCATGGGCTTGGGCACAGTCTTGTCCGTATCGCCGTAGGGCGACAGCAGCACGCTGCCCTTCACCGTCATCTTCGAGGTCTGCATGCAGATCATGCGGTCGAGCACCGTCTTGATCTGCGCGGAGAACCCGTAGAAATAGACGGGCGTCGCGAAGACGATGACGTCGTCGCTGTACAGATGCGGCATGATGCGCTGCATGTCGTCGTGGATCGCGCACTCGCCGGCGTGGTCGAAGCAGAAGCGGCAGTCCGTGCAAGGGTGCACGCTCAGGTTCGCGACGTTGAAGACGTGTACCGTATGACCCGCTTCCTGCGCGCCGCGGCAGAACGCGTCGACGAGCGCCGCCGTGTTGCCGCTCATCTTAGGGCTTCCGTTCAGGACGAGGATATTCTTCGGCGTCAGAACGCTGCTGACGTCCTCCGCCTCTTCTCCTTCCGGTACCTTGCAGATCTCGATGCCCGCGGATGCGCCGATGCGGTCCGCGCCCGCCTCGATCATCGCCAGGGCCGTTTCGCGGTCACGGATGCCGCCGGACGCCTTGACCCGCACGTTCCGGCTGACGGACTCGCGCATAAGTTCCACGGCGTGGACGGTCGCTCCGCCCTCTCCGAAACCGGTGGAAGTTTTGACGAACGCCGCGCCGGCTTCTTCCGACAGCTTGCAGGCGTCCACGATCTCGCCGTCGGACAGCGCGCCTGTTTCCAGGATCACTTTCACGATGGCGCCGTGCTCCGCCGCCGCGTCGCACACCGCTTTGATATCGTCAAAAACCGCCTGTTTATGGCCCTCTTTCAGCAGGCCGTATTCCATGACCATATCGATCTCTTCCGCGCCGTTTTCGCAGGAATAGACGGTCTCAAAGACCTTTGCTTCGGTGGACATGGCGCCCAGGGGGAAACCGACGACGGAAGCGATCTTCACGTCGCTGCCTTCCAGCGCTTTCTTCGCCACAGGGACAAAACGGCTGTTGACGCAGACCGCGTAGAAGCCGTGCTCCTTCGCTTCGCTGCAGAGTTTTTCGATATCCGCGATGCCCGCGCCGGGCTTCAGCAAAGTATGGTCGATGTATTTCTCGAGCTTCTTCATGGATGCCTCCCCTAGTCTTCCCTGATCCAGGATATATATGGAAGATTTCTGTACTTCTGATCGATGTCCAGCCCGTAGCCGACGATGAACTTATCGTCCACGACAAAGCCGGTGTAGTCCGCCTCGATATCCGCTTTGCGGCGGGCAGGCTTGGACAGCATCGTGACGATCTTGATGCTCTTCGGATTTCTCTTCGCCAGATATTCCTTCAGGTAAGCGAGCGTCAGACCGCTGTCGATGATGTCTTCGACGATCAGCACGTTCTTGCCCGCGATGTCGCTGTCCAGATCCTTCAGGATACGGACGACGCCGCTGGTCTTCGTGCCGCTGCCGTAGGAAGAAACGGACATGAAATCCATCTCCACGTCCAGGGTGATGGCCCGCATCAGATCCGCCATGAAGGGAACGGATCCCTTCAGGATGCCGATCAGAAACAGTTCTTCTCCCTTGTAATCCTCGCTGATCTTCGCGCCGAGTTCAGCGACCTTGTCGGCGAGCTGTTCTCTGGAGATCAGAACTTCTGTAAAATCATACTTTTTCTTGGCAGCCATGGTTAAGCATCTCCCTCCCTGGTTTCCGTTGGATCGTTGCGGTTGGCCGACAGGATCTCCTCCATCGCGGACAGGACTTCCTCCGTGCCGGTCTTATTCAAAGCCGATACCGGGATCACCCGGTCGGTCTTCTTCAGTTTCAGTTCGCGGCGGATGACCGCGAGATTCCTGTTCAGTTCGGATCTGCCGACCTTGTCCGCCTTCGTCGCGACGACCAGGCCGTCCAGGCTGTAATACTGCAGATATTCGTACATCTGCTTATCCTGCGCGGACGGCGCGTGGCGGATGTCGACGAGCTGCACGACCTTCAGGAGGTCCGGACGCCCGGACAGATACGCCTCCATCATCGGGCCCCACTTCTCCGCCTCCGCCTTCGAGACCCGCGCGAAGCCATAGCCTGGAAGGTCTACGATGCGGAACGAATCGTTCACCGCAAAGAAGTTGATGGTGCGGGTCTTGCCGGGATTCTGCGAGACCTTCGCCAGCTTTTTGCGGTTCATCAGCAGGTTGATCAGAGACGATTTGCCCACGTTGGACCGGCCGGCAAAAGCGATCTCGGGCACGCCCTCCGGCGGATATTGCTCTTTGCGGACGGCGGACGTCAGAAATTCGACGCTCTTGATGATCATTCGATGGCCTCTCTGACGGCGTCGTCGATCTTTTTCAGCAGCACGAACTCCATCTCGTCGCGCACAGCCTGCGGCAGGTCGTCCAGATCGGGCTTGTTCTCCTCGGGGAGCAGCACCTTCTTAATGCCCATGCGGTGAGCAGCCAGCATCTTTTCCTTGATGCCTCCCACGGGAAGGACCTGGCCGCGCAGCGTGATCTCGCCGGTCATGGCCACGTCTTTTCTGACGGGACGTCCGGTGAGCGCGGAGATGACAGATACGCACATCGTGACCCCTGCGGAAGGACCGTCTTTCGGCGTCGCCCCTTCGGGGATGTGGATGTGGATATCCTTTTCTTTATAGAAGTCCTCGTCGATCTTCCACTGCTTCGCGCGGGAACGGATGTAACTGATGCCCGCCCTCGCGGACTCCTGCATCACGTCGCCGAGCTGGCCGGTCAGCTGCAGCTTGCCGCTGCCGGGGAGCACGGCCGTTTCGATGAACAGCGTATCGCCGCCCACGATGGTCCAGGCGAGGCCGGTGGCGACGCCCACTTCGCTCTTGCCGAGCAGTTTGTCGTAGTGGAATTTCTTCTTGCCCAGATACTCGCCCAGGTTGGACGCCGTGATGGAGAACTTTGCGTTCTTTCCGGCTTCCGGGTCCGCGTTCTGCGCCTCGATCACCTTGCGGGCGACCTTGCGGCACAGATTGCCGATCTCCTTCTCCAGGCCGCGCACGCCGGATTCCCTGGTGTAGGAATTGATGAGCGCGCGGATGGCGCCGGCGTTGATGGAGATGCTGCCTGCGCTCAGACCGTTGTTCCTGATCTGCTTGGGCACGAGGTATTTTTTCGCGATATTGAATTTTTCCTCCTCGGTGTAGCCGGAGATGGAGATGACCTCCATGCGGTCCAGCAGCGGCCGGGGAATGGTATCGGTCGTGTTCGCCGTCGTGATGAACAGCACGCCGGACAGATCGAACGGCACTTCGAGGTAGTGATCCACGAATTCCCTGTTCTGTTCCGGATCCAGCACTTCGAGCAGCGCGGACGCGGGATCGCCCCGGAAATCGGATCCGATCTTGTCCACTTCGTCGAACAGGAATACCGGATTGGCGGTGCCGCACTCCTTGATCGCGCTCATGACGCGTCCGGGAATGGCGCCGATGTACGTCCGTCTGTGACCGCGGATCTCCGCTTCATCCCGCACGCCGCCCAGGCTCATGTGCACAAACTCGCGTCCGATGGAACGGGCGATGGATTTCGCGATGGACGTCTTGCCCACGCCCGGGGGGCCGACGAGGCAGAGGATGGGGCCTTTATCGACAGCGGGCTCTTTTCCGTTCTGCAGCAGCACCTGCACGGCCAGGTATTCCAGGATGCGGTCCTTGACCTTGTCCAGGCCGTAATGATCGTCGTCCAGGATCTTCTTCGCCTTCAGCAGGTCGATGTCCCCTTCGCTGCGTTTGTTCCAGGGCAACGCCAGGATCCACTCCACGTAGCTGCGGATGACCGACGCGTCCGGGGAATTCGACGCCATCTTGGAGAAGCGGTTGATCTCCTGGGTCACTTTCTTCGTGACGACGGGCGCCAGGTTCAGAGCCTCGAGCTGTTTTTTCCACTCTGCGGCTTCGTCTTCGGCGTTCTCGTCTCCCAGTTCCTCCTGGATGGCGCGGATCTGTTCTCTTAAATAGTATTCGCGCTGGGACTTGTTCATCTGCGTCTTGACCTTGCTGGAGATCTTGTCCTCCAGGCGGAGGATCTCGTTCTCGCGGGTCAGATATTCGATGACCACGTTCAGCCGCTCGGGGATATCCATGGTCTCCAGGACCTTCTGATATTCCTCGGGCTTCAGTTCCATGTTGGACGCAACGATGTCCGCCAGTCTGCCCGGCTCTTCGATGCTCTCCACGCCGTGGAAGATCTCCGAAGACATCTTGGGATTGCTTTCCAGATATTCATGGAACAGGTTCAAGACCGTCCGCATGCGGGCGATCTGTTCGGGGTCCTTCACCTTCTGCGAAGGCTCCTCGATCTTTTCGACGCTGGCGAGGAAGTACGGCACCTCCTGGATCATCTTATAGATCCGGGCGCGGTACTGCCCGTCCACGAGCACCCGGATGTTGTCTCCGGGAAGTTTCAGCATCTGCTTGACTTTTGCGACGGTGCCCACGTGGAAGAAGTCCTTCGTCGTCGGAAGATCCGTGTCGATGTCCTTCTGGGACGTCAAAAACACGGTCTGATTCATCATCATGGCGCGTTCGAGCGCCAGGATGGACTTCTCTCTGCCCACGTCGAAATTGATGACCATATTGGGATAGACCGTCAGTCCCCGCAAAGGGATGAGCGGCATCACCTGAAGTTCTTCTCTTCTTTCTGCTTCGTCCATTGTCTTTCCTTTATCTGTTTAGCTGATCTCCTTGTCCTGCGCGTTCTCGCTCAGCACGAGCGTGGGCTCGCCGCCCTCCACGCAGGCCTTGGTGATGATCACTTTCTTTACGTCGCTGCGGGAAGGGATCTCGTACATGATATCCGTCAGGATCTCCTCCACGATGCTGCGCAGCCCTCTGGCGCCGGTCTTCTTCGACGCGGCCTTCTCCGCGATCGCGCGGACCGCCTCGGTCTCCACGTCCAGCTCCACGCCGTCCAGTTCGAAGAGTTTTTTATACTGACGGATCAGGGAGTTCTTGGGCTCGGTGATGATGCGCATGAGCGCGTTCACGGACAGCTCGTTCAGCGTAACGATGACCGGCAGTCTGCCGATGAGCTCGGGGATGAGCCCGTAGCGCAGCAGGTCTTCGCTCTGTACCTTTTCCAGGATCTTCGGGTCCTTCTTCTTCGTGGAGACGATCTCGGAATTGAAACCGATGGTCTTCTCGCCGATGCGGTTCTGGATGATCTTGTCCAGACCGTCGAAAGCGCCGCCGCAGATGAACAGCACGTTCGTCGTATCGAACTGGATAAACTCCTGCATCGGATGCTTTCTGCCGCCCTGGGGCGGTACGTTGGAGACCGTGCCTTCCACGATCTTCAGCAGCGCCTGCTGCACGCCTTCGCCGGAGACGTCTCTCGTAATAGAGGGGTTCTCGCTCTTGCGGGCCAGCTTATCGATCTCATCCACGTAGATGATGCCCTTCTGGGCACGCTCCACGTCGCCGTCAGCCGCCTGGATCAGGCGCAGCAGGATGTTCTCCACGTCTTCGCCGACGTAGCCGGCTTCCGTCAGGGTCGTCGCGTCCGCGATGGCGAACGGCACGTCCAGGATCTTCGCCAGCGTCTGGGCCAGCAGCGTCTTACCGGAACCGGTCGGGCCGATCATGACGATATTGCTCTTCTGGATCTCGACGCCGTCGTCCGCCTGCGCGGCCTTGATGCCCTTCTTCGCGGGAGCCGACGGAAGGTTGTTGATCCTCTTATAATGATTGTAGACTGCCACAGCCAGCATCTTCTTCGCGCGGTCCTGGTCGATGACGTAATCCGCCAGGGTGGCGTCGATCTCTCTGGGCTTGGGCAGTTCCCCGCCGAACTGCAGGGAGGCTTCTTCCTTGATCTCGGGGAATTCCTCCGCCAGAATGTCCTCGCAGAGCTTGACGCATTCGTCGCAGATGTAGACGTCGGGACCGGCGATCAGCCGGCGCACCTGGCTCTGGGGCTTTCCGCAGAAACTGCAGGTCAATTCTTTTGAACTATCGAATTTTGCCATACTTTCTCCGTATTATCTATCTTTTTTCCACGACCTGGTCGATCAGGCCGTAAGCGGCCGCTTCGGCCGCGGTCATATAATTGTCCCGCTCCGTATCGGCGGCGATGGTCTCCAGGCTCTGGCCCGTCTTCTCCGCCAGGATCGCGTTCAGTTTTTCCCTCAGATGGAGGATATGCTCCGCCTGGATCTTGATGTCGCTGGCCTGACCCTGCGCGCCGCCTAAGGGCTGGTGGATCATGATCTCGGCATTGGGCAGCGCGTAGCGCTTGCCTTTCGCGCCTGCCGCCAGCAGAAAAGCGCCCATGGAAGCCGCCATGCCGACGCAGATGGTGGAGACGTCGGGCTTGACGTACTGCATGGTGTCATAGATCGCAAGGCCTGCGGTAATGACTCCGCCGGGGCTGTTGATATACAGGTTGATGTCCTTGTCCGGGTCTTCGGATTCCAGGAACAGCAGCTGCGCCACGATCAGGTTCGCAGCTGCGTCGTTCACCTCGCCGTCCAGAAAGATGATGCGGTCTTTGAGTAAGCGGGAATAAATATCGTAGGAACGCTCCCCGCGGGATGTCTGTTCCACAACATAAGGGATGAGATTGCTCATGTGCTCCATCCTTTCCAAATTTATCTTGCGGATGATTCAGGCGGAACTTTTGGGTTCCGCCTGCGCTCATCGTTTATTCTTCGTCCTTTGCTTCTTCAGCAGGAGCTTCTTCGGTCTTCTTGGAAGTCTTCTTCTTCGCTGCCTTCTTAGCAGGCTTCTTTTCGTCTTCCTTCTTTTCTTCGACCTCGGTGATCTCCGCTGCCTCGTACATCAGATCGATGGCCTTGCGGCTCATGATATCCTTCTTCAGGTAATCCATGTTCTCTTCGCCGAAGATGGACTTGATCTGGGACTGCGCCATGCCGTACTGCGCGGCCATCGCGGCCAGTTCCTTATCGATATCCTCCTGGGTGACTTCGACGCCCTCCTGCTTGGCGACGGCTTCGACGATGAGTCTGCTCTTGACTCTCTTCTCCGCGTCGGGCTTGAATTCGTCGATCATCTGCTGCTGGGTCTTGTTCAGGTACTTGCAGTACTGATCCAGATTGAGTCCCTGGGACTGCAGCTGGTAGCCGAATTCGTTCAGCATGTTGGCGGCTTCGCTGTCGATCATGGCCTGCGGCAGTTCGAGGGGGTTGGCTTCGTAGACCTGCTGCAGCACTTTGTCCTTGCCTTCGTATTCCTTGGCGTCCTGCAGGGTCTTTTCCAGCTTCTCGCGGATATCCTTCTTTACTTCTTCGAGCGTATCGAATTCAGAAACGTCCTTGGCGAATTCGTCGTCCAGTTCGGGCAGTTCCTGCGTCTTGACTTCGTGGATCCTGCACTTGAAGACGGCGGGCTTGCCTGCCAGTTCTTCGGCGTGATATTCTTCGGGGAACGTCACTTCCACGTCCTTCGCGTCGCCGGCCTTGCAGCCTACGAGCTGTTCTTCGAAACCGGGGATGAACTGTCCGGAGCCCAGGATGAGGGTCTGGTTCTCGGCGGTACCGCCTTCGAACTGCTTCTCTTCGCACCAGCCTTCATAATCCAGCACGACCGTATCGCCGTCCTCTGCGGGTCTGTCCACGACGACCAGGCGCGCGTTTCTCTGCTGCATCGCCTTCAGTTCGCCTTCGACGTCCTCTTCGTTCAGTTCCTTCTTGGTCACTTCGACCTTAACGCCCTTGTAGTCCTTGACGACGACTTCGGGAGCGACGGTGACGGTGACGGTGACTTCGAAGCCCTTGCCCTTCTCCAGCTTTTCTTCGCCGAAGGAAAGGTCCGGTCTGTCGACAGGTTCCAGCGCCAGCTGGTCCAGCGCCGCGGGATAGCCGTCCGCCAGACAATTGTCGATCGCGTCTTCGAAGAAGATGCCTTCTCCGTATCTCTTTTCGATGACGCTGCGGGGAGCCTTGCCCTTGCGGAAGCCCGGCACCTCGATCTTGCCTCTCTGGGCCTTATATGCCTTATCCAGGGCCGCGTCGAATTCTTCCGCCGTAAAGGCCATGGTGAATTTTGCTACGTTGTTTTCCTTGCTAACTAGTACAGCGTTCATTTATTATCCTCCTTAATCGCCTTATACCAAGGCAATATAGAATTATAACAAAGATTCGTCCATAATGGAACACTTATTTTATTGTTGCTTTTTTATCATTCCTTTGTTAATATGTTGCGCGTACCACTATTGCACGGAGGATCTATGGAACTCGAGATGAAATACGCGGTGCCCGACAAGGCCACCTGCGATGCAATTTGGGAAGACGATCTGATCAAATACTACGCGGACCCCTCGTCCATGGAAAAACTGGTGATGAAGGCGGTCTATTTCGATACGGAGGACGGGAAACTGTCCGCCAACAATATGGCAGTGCGCGTGCGGTATGAAGGGGATACCGCTTTTGCCACGCTGAAATGGAACGGAAGCGTTTCCAACGGCTTTCATGAGCGCGAAGAGATCAACGTGCCCGCCCGGATGGAGCACTTCATCGATTCGCCGAAGGAGCTGTTCAAGGAAAGCGAGGACGGCAAAGTCCTGCTGGACCTGATCGGCGACGAGCCGCTCGTCAACCTTCTGGAGATGCGCTACCTGCGCAGCCGCTGCCGCCTTTCCTACGGCGCGTCCATCATGGAACTGGCCATCGACACCGGCAGCATCATCACGGATAAGGGCGACGTGCCCATCATGGAGCTGGAGATCGAACTTTACGCCGGTGACCCGAAGGATATCCGGGATTTCGGACAGCGTCTGCAGGAAAAATACAAGCTGGCGCCGGAAGACCGGTCGAAGCTGGTCCGCGGGTTGACCCTTTTAAGACAGTAAAAAAGAGCAGAGGAACGTTCCTCTGCTCTTTTTCTTTGATACGGTATGCTGCAAAGTCCGCCTCTACTGGTCCTCGTAGATGCAGTAGGCGGGATAATACTCTCCCAGATAGACCCAGACGTTGTCGCCCATGTCCATATCGCCGCCGAACATCAGATTGGGGACGAGCAGGCGAAGCGACGTGCGGCGCGTGCCCTTGACGACCTTTCCTTCCGGAACAGGTCTCTCGGCGAAATCTTCGATCTCCTTGCGCAGGTTGGGAATACCCGTTTCCTTCGCGAAGTTGTCGACGAACTTTTCTTTTTCAACATATACCACGTGATCGGGATTTTTGAACCATTCCAGCGTCATAATAATCTCCTTTTCTGTCTTCTTTATGAAGGAGCAGGGGTCTCGAACATGTCTGGATCGTGGTCGAAACCCCTGCGGATGGAAAGCAAACGAAAAGGCTGTGGAATTGCTTCCACAGCCCGTTTTTACTGCGTCTGATAAGCCTTTCCGGTTTCCGCGCCGGCTGCTTTTTCTTCTATGCAGGTCTCCTGGCTCGCGCGTCTACGCTCAGGCGCCTTCTCGGGTTTCCCAATGGCTTTTGCCTTCGCTCTTCGCTTACAGTGGCGGGACCGCGCCGGACTCGAACCGGCTTCCCTCTTCGCCGAATTGCTTCGGAACATAGAATCTATTTATTTGTACTTTAAATGTATCACTTTCCGGGGCGATACGCAAGATATTCCGAAGAAAAAACCTCGCTAACCCGCGATCAGGCGGTAAAGGTCTGCGGGGGTCACGCCGCGGATCAGGCTGCCTTCCGGAGCCTCCCGCAGCAGCTGCAGCAATCCGGCACCGGTGCTGCGCCCGCGGAGCAGCACGCAGAGGTCCTCCGGGGCTCCCGCGCGACGGACCTGATTGGCGAAGCCGCCCTGGCCTTCCAGGACAGAGCCATCCATTTCAAATAGCATATGGCACAGAAAAACTCCCGGAGCTTAGCGCTCCGGGAGTTTTGTTTTCCTTTATGCAGATCTTACTTGCCTGCCTTGGCCTTGTAGCCTTCCAGTCTTTCCTTGGCGTCGTTCTCTGCCTTTTCGTACAGAGCTTCTGCCTTGTCCGGGAATTCCTTGGACAGGGACGCATAGCGGACCTGATCCATGATGAAGTCGCGGAAGGAACCGGTCGGATCCTTGGAATCGAGCACGAACGGGTTCTCGCCCTTTGCCTTCAGCTCGGGGTTGAACCGGTACAGCTGCCAGTAACCGCATTCGACTGCCAGTTTCTCGTTCTCCTGAGTCTTGCCCATGCCTCTCTTCAGGCCGTGGTTGATGCAGGGAGCGTAGCAGATGATGAGGGACGGACCATGGTAGCTTTCCGCTTCCTTGATCGCCTTCAGGAACTGGTTCTTGTCAGCGCCCATCGCGACCTGAGCGACGTAGACGTAGCCGTAGCTGGCTGCCATCATGCCCAGATCCTTCTTCTTGGTCTTCTTGCCGCTGGCCGCGAACTTCGCGATAGCTGCGGCAGGAGTCGCCTTGGAGGACTGACCGCCGGTGTTGGAGTAAACTTCGGTATCGAAGACCAGGACGTTGATGTCTTCGCCGGAAGCGAGAACGTGGTCCAGTCCGCCGTAACCGATGTCATAGGACCAGCCGTCGCCGCCGAGGCACCAGACGCTCTTCTTGACGAGGAAGTCTTCCTTGGCCTTGAGTTCCTTCTTGAGCTCGGCAGCCTTGCCGGACAGCTTCGCGGCGTTGACCGCAGCCATCAGCGCTTCGGACTTCTCTCTGGAGGTGGCGCCGTCTTCCATGCCTTCGACCCACGCGGCAGCCGCTTCCTTGATGGCAGCGCTCTTGGTGGATTCCGCCAGCTCGCAGACGATGTCCTTTACTTTTTCTCTGTTCTGACGGACGGCGGTAGCCATACCGAGACCGAACTCAGCGTTGTCTTCGAACAGGGAGTTCGCCCAGGACGGACCTCTGCCGTTCTTGTCGGTGGTGTACGGCATGGACGGTGCGGAAGCGCCCCAGATGGAGGAGCAGCCCGTCGCGTTCGCGATCATCATGCGGTCACCGAACAGCTGGGTAACGACCTTGATATACGGAGTTTCGCCGCAGCCTGCGCAGGCGCCGGAGAATTCGAAGTACGGGAATGCGAACTGGGATCCCTTGACGGAACCCTTGTCCATGACGGGCTTTTCGCCGATCTCCATCGCGAATTCCCAGTTGGCAGCTTCCGCTTCCTGAGAGGCGAAGCTTTCCATGGTGAGAGCCTTGGTCTTGGACGGGCAGATGTCCGCGCAGTTGCCGCAGCCGAGGCAATCCAGCGGGGAGACCTGCATGCGGAATGCCATGCCGGCAGCTTCCTTGCCCAGAGCCTTGATGGTCTCGAAGCTTGCGGGAGCCTTTGCCTTTTCTTCTTCTGTCAGCAGGATCGGTCTGATCGTTGCGTGCGGGCAGACGAAGGAGCACTGGTTGCACTGGATGCAGTTTTCAGGATGCCACATAGGTACCTTGACGGCTACGCCGCGCTTCTCGTAGGCAGCGGTGCCGCTGGGGAACGTGCCGTCTTCGATTCCTGCGAACGTGGAAACGGGCAGCTTGTCGCCTTCCTGACGGTTCATGGGTACGAGGACCTTTTCGATGAATTCGGGGACCTTCTTCGCCTTGGCGGGCTTGTCTTCCGCGGTCTTCCAGGACGCGGGGACCTTGACCTGGTGGAATCCGGTGAGGCCGGCGTCCACGGCAGCCCAGTTCATCTTGACGACGTTTTCACCCTTCTTGCCGTAGGTCTTCTCGATGGACTTCTTCAGATACTTTTCTGCGTCTTCCACGGGGATGACCTTGGTGAGCGCGAAGAACGCGGACTGCATGATCATGTTGATCCTGTTGCCCAGACCGATCTTGACGCCCAGGTCGGTAGCGTCGATGGTGTAGAACTTGATGTTGTTCTTTGCGATGTACTGCTTCATGGAAGCGGGCAGGTGCTTATCGAGCGCCTCGTCGTCCCAGGTGCAGTTGAGCAGGAACGTGCCGCCCTTCTTCAGGCCGGCCAGAACGTCGTATGCGTGGACGTAGGATTCGTTGTGGCATGCGACGAAGTCCGCCTCGGTGATGAGGTAGGTGGACTTGATGGGGTTCTTACCGAATCTCAGGTGGGAAACGGTGATGCCGCCGGACTTCTTGGAGTCATAGGAGAAGTAGCCCTGCGCGTACATGTCGGTGTTGTCGCCGATGATCTTGATGGCCTGCTTGTTGGCGCCGACGGTACCGTCGGAACCCAGACCCCAGAACTTGCAGCGATAGGTGCCTTCGGGTTCGGTCGCGATCTTGACGGTCTTCAGGGAAGTGCCGTACAGGTCGTCGTCGATGCCGATGGTGAAGTTGTTCTTGGGCTTCTTCGCCTTGAGGTTATTGTAGACAGCAACGATCTGTCCGGGCGTGGTGTCCTTGGAGCCCAGACCATAGCGGCCGCCGTAGATCTCGGGAGCGTTCTCTTCGGTGTAGTACATGGTCTTGAGGTCCATGTAGAGAGGATCGCCCATAGCGCCGGGTTCCTTCGTTCTGTCGAGAACGGCGATTCTCTTGACAGTCTTCGGCATGACCTTCTTGAGGTACTTCGGAGACCAGGGTCTGTACAGTCTGACCTTGATGAGGCCGACCTTTTCGCCCTTTGCCAGCAGATGCGGCAGGGTCTCTTCGATGGCTTCGCAGACGGAGCCCATCGCGACGATGACGTTCTCCGCGTCGGGAGCGCCGACATAGTCGAACGGCTGATACTTTCTGCCGATCTCCTTGCCGAGCTTCTTCATGTAATCGGCAACGATGTCGGGCAGCGCTTCGTAGTACTTATTCGCAGCTTCTCTGGCCTGGAAGAAGATATCCGGGTTCTGAGCGGTGCCGCGGATGACGGGATGCTCGGGATTCAGGGCTCTGTCTCTGAACGCCTGGACGGCATCCATGTCGATCAGCTTCTTGTAGACGCTGTAGTCGACGACTTCGATCTTCTGGATCTCGTGAGAGGTTCTGAAACCGTCGAAGAAGTGCAGGAACGGTACTCTGCCTTCGATGGCGGACAGATGTGCGACTGCTGCGAGGTCCATGACTTCCTGGACGGAGCTGGAGCACAGCAGGGCGAAACCGGTCTGGCGGCAAGCCATGACGTCGGAGTGATCGCCGAAGATGCACAGTGCGTGAGCAGCCAGGGTTCTTGCCGTAACGTGGAACACGCCGGGCAGGAGTTCGCCTGCGATCTTGTACATGTTGGGGATCATGAGGAGCAGGCCCTGGGATGCGGTGTAAGTGGTGGTGAGAGCGCCGGCTGCGAGGGAGCCGTGGACCGTACCGGATGCGCCGCCTTCGGACTGCATCTCGACTACGCGGACTTCCTGGCCGAACAGGTTCTTTTCTCCATGCGCCGCCATATCGTCCACGATCTCAGCCATCGGGGAGGACGGAGTGATGGGGAAAATTGCGGCAACGTCGGTGAACGCATAAGAGACATATGCGGCAGCGGCGTTGCCATCCATGGTTTTGAATTTCTTTGCCATGATGATGTTTCTCCTTTACTTTTTATAAGTAATTTTAAGTAAAACAATAGAAAACACAGAGTATAAAAACATACCCTGTTAATTATATATCAAATACTGAAAAATACAACCGAAGAAGGCAAAAAGAGCCAAGAAGAAACTGTCTTCGGACCGCTGCGGGCGGAGGCAGCGGAAGCGAGACCCCAGACCCGCATAGGGGTGCCAATTATGGATGGTCCTTTTTCTCTAAATAACTGAGCGTGTAAAGAGCGATAAACGAAATGACGATATTCACCAGCACCCACTTGTACGCCAGCGCGTCGTTCCCCTCCCGCCAGAGCTGATAGACCGTCGTGGAAACGGTGGCGGTGCGGCCCGGGGTGTAACCGGAAACCATGGACGTGGCGCCGTATTCGCCCAGCCCCCTTGCGAAAGCCAGCACAAAACCGGCCAGCACGCCTCTTTTGCAGCAGGGCATCATGATGTGCCAGAAGACCTGTCTGCGGGTCAGGCCCAGGGAGAAGCCCGCGTCGGCCAGCCCCCTGTCGAAACTTTCGAACGCGCCCCGCGCCGTGCGGTACATCAGGGGGAACGTGACGATCGCGACGGCCAGGATAGACGCCGGCCACGTCATGATGACGCGCACGCCGAAATGCTCCAGTAAAAACGCGCCGAGCGGCCGCTTCGGGCTGAGCGACGCCAGCAGAAAATAGCCGACGACCGTGGGCGGCAGCACCAGAGGCAGCGTCAGAAAGCAGTCTAAAACCGCCTTGATCTGCGGACGCACGCTGCGCAGACCATAGGCCGCTCCGATGCCGGCGAGGAACGTGACCGCCGAAGCGATCAGGGAGATGCGTATGGAGTTGAATAAAGGAAACCAATCCATCGACGCGCTATTCTACGACGGTGAAACCTGCCGCTTCGAATACTTTCTTGGCATCGAGGGCCTTTAAAAATACCAGGAAGCGGTCCGCCTGTTCGGGGTACTCCGTATTCGCCAGGATGGCTGCCGGATAGATGACGGGGCTGTGGCTGCCTTCCGGCGGATAGGCCACGACTTCCAGCCCTGCGGCAGCGGCGTCCGTGCCGTATACGATGCCGCAGTCCGCGCCCATCTCGGATACGGTCTTCGTCACGGTCTTGACGTTGTCGCCGAACGTGATCTTCTGCGCCGCGTTCAATTCGTCCCAAAGGCCCATGTACGTCAGGATCTCCTCCGAATACTGGCCGACAGGCACGTCGGAATTGCCCAGGGCGATCTTCGTCACCTTATCCGTTCCCAGGTCCTCGTAGCTCGTAATGCCCGCAGGATTGCCTTCGGGCACGACCAGCGCGCACTTGTTCTCCAGCAGGTCGACGCGGCTGTCCGCATCGACGAGGCCCAGTTCGTCCAGCTGATTCATCTGCTTCTGCGCGGCGGAGATAAAGACGTCGCAGACAGCGCCTTCCTCGATCTGGGTCTTGAGCGTGCCGGAGGAATCGAAGGTGAAGACCAGTTCGATGTTCGGTTCGTACAGCGTATTCCAGACCTTCTGCAGTTCCGTGAGCGTCTCGGTCATGGAAGCCGCCGCGAAAACGTGCAGCGTACAGGGTTCGGCCTCGTTGACCATGCCGTCGCCGTCCATGATCTGCGGTTTGCAGGCCGTCACGGCGAAGACCAGGGCAAGAGCCAAAACTAATGACAAGAACTTCTTCATTTCGTTTTCTCCTTTTCCTCTTCAGAAACGGCGCAGTTCGAGGCGGCGCCGACCAGGATCTCGATGCCGTGGGTCAGCGCGGGCGTGACCGCCTCCAGGTTTTCCCGGACCGCTTTCGGGCTGCCGGGCAGATTGATGATGAGCGTCGACTTCCGCAGCGCTGCCGTGCCTCTGGACAGCATACCCCGCGGCGTGATCCGCATGGAATACGCCCGCATGGCTTCCGGAATGCCGGGAACCAAGCGCTCCGCGATATCCGTCGTGGCTTCCGGCGTCGTGTCGCGCGGAGAGAACCCGGTGCCGCCGGTCGTGAGGATCAGCTGCGCCCGGTTTTCGTCCGCGATCTGCGCCATAAGGTCCGCGAGGGGCTGCCTGTCGTCGGATACGAGATGCGTTTCGCCGACGAAATACCCCATCTGTTTCATGACGTCGACGATGACCGGGCCGGCCTTGTCTTCCCGCTCGCCTTTCGCGCCGGAATCGGACACCGTGATGACGGCGACGGTCGGAAGGACGCCGAATTCATCGCCCGGGCGGACCTCCCCGCCCTGCTCCACGACCGCGAACACGCCCTCCCGGGGCATGATGCAGTCTCCGGTAAGGCGGCGGATCTCGCAGTCCGCGTGGCATTCCTTGCCGATCTGGGTCATGCGCAGGACCGCCGACCCGCAGCGGAAGCGGATCCCGACGGGAAGCTTCGCGAAATCGATGCCGGATACCATGATGTTCTCCGCGAAATCGCCGGGCTGCAGCGCCTTGAACCCGGCTTCGGCAAAGCGCTGCTGCGCGGCCTCGTATTTCTCATAGGACAGCAGGCTGACCGCCCTGTGCCAGCTGCCGGCGTGGGCGTCGCCTTCGATGCCCCAGTCCTTGACGAGCACGGCTTTGTCGATCTGTTTTTTCTTCGTGCCGCGCACCTCGCTGATGCAGACGGACATTACGTTTCCCATAGTCATCCTCCGATCTGGGACATCGACCGCTGTTCTTCTGTCTCCTGACAGCCGAACGCGTGTTGTTTCGGTTTGTTTTGAACGCAGCGCACGATGCTTTCGCGCAGCGCCTCTTCCCCTGCGCCGCCGCGCAGGATCGCTTTCACGTCTTCTCCCGCCGGAAACGCCAGACAGCTCTTCAGCTTGCCGTCCGCTGTCAGACGGATGCGGTTGCAGTCCCCGCAGAAGCGGTGCGATACGGCGGAGATGAAGCCGATCTCGGACGTGAAGCCGGGAAAGCGGACGTACTCCGCAGGGCCTTTCGGGGTCCTGTCCCCAGGGCACCCCCCGGCGCCTCCCTCACGCCACCCCTCGGGACAGTATTGAGACTCCAGCAACTGAAGCAACTCATCTCTGGTTAATCCTTGGAGAGAGGAGCCCATCCCGATGGGCATCAGTTCGATAAAGCGAACGGACGCGCGGGTATCCCTGGCGAGGGACGCGATCTTCAAAACCTGTTCTTCCCTGCCCTTCGTCGGCACGCAATTGATCTTGACGGAAAGACCGGGGGCGTCGAGCGCGGCATGCAGACCCGCCATGGCGGCTTCGAAGCGATCCCTGCCGGCGAAGG
>JAEEGJ010013665.1_pt1 | contig 19584 bp, 13 predicted proteins | sample 8958761 | NCBI WGS metagenome assembly JAEEGJ01 (sample SAMN16246546, study PRJNA631951) | gut metagenome | biome: gut microbiome; feature: rumen; material: RS-attached | host: Bos | place: Iran: Karaj | collected 2018-10 | reverse complement strand
ACGAAATCTCCCTGGGAAAACTGAATCCCCTGAAGGTGGAGACGGGTTTTTCCATCGTTTGTGTGATTGGCGACGACATGCTGGGCCACAGCGGCGCCACCGGAGGGATGCTGGCCGCCCTGGGCCGTCACAGCATTCCAGTGCGGGCCACGGCGCAGGGCTCTTCCGAACGGAACATTTCCGTGATAGTGCCTTCCCACCGCTCTGAAGAAGCCATCCGCGCCATCCATCACGAATTCTTCGACAAGTTTGACACCCAGGTGATTCCGCTGTTCATCGCAGGCTACGGCCGGGTGGGGAAAGCCCTGGTGAAAATGCTGCTGGACAATGCAGCCGCCATAGCCAAACGCTCCGGAAAAGAGCTCCGGGTGTGCGGTCTGGCCCGAAGCAAGAAGTATGTGATTGATACCGAAGGGATAGACCTCTCCCAAGCGGCCCAGCTGCTGGAAAACGGCCAGGGAGGCTCCTACATCGACGCCCTCTGCGGCCTGTCCCTGGAAAACGCCATCTTCCTGGACTGCACGGCCAACGAGGAGATCGGCTTCCGTTATCCGGATCTGTTCCGCTGCGGCTACAGCGTGGTGGCCTGCAACAAGATTCCCTTCTCCGGCACCTACGCCCAGTTCAAGAGCCTGCAGCGGGAAGCGCACAAGGCGGGCGTATCCCTGCGCTACGAAACCACCGCCGGCGCTGCTCTGCCGGTACTGGTCACCCTGGACCGCGTGGTCCAGAGCGGCGACACCCTGGTGCGCATGGACGCCGTCCTTTCCGGAACGCTCAACTACCTGCTGGACAATTACAAAGGTACGGGCTGGGAGGAACTGGTGGAAGATGCCCGCATGAAAGGATACACGGAGCCGGATCCCGGCATCGACCTCTCCGGGGTGGATGTGCTGCGGAAGATCCTCATCCTAAGCCGCCAGGCCGGTATCCCGCTGGAACAGACACAGGTTTCCCTGGAACCCATCCCGGCCGATATCGCCCAACGCTATGCCTCCGCCGCAGCCAAGGGCCTGAAACTGCGCTATGTAGCTTCCGTGGATGCCGAAGGCCATGCCTCCGTGGGCCTTCGGGAGGTGGGTCCCGACAGTCCCCTCTTCGGCCTCAAGGGCACGGACAACGCCATCCTCATCACCACCGGAGACTACCCCTCCCCCATGCTCATCCAAGGCGCCGGCGCCGGCACCCGCCAGACGGCCGGCGGACTGTTGAACGACATTATGCTGTCGATTTAATGAACTCCGACGGTATCTGAGCACGCCATCAGGACCATTTTCTCACATATTTGGTCCTGGCCACGGGCGATAGCACTTCGTCAGGACCAATTTCTCACATATTTGGTCCTGGCCACGGGCGATAGCACTTCGTCAGGACCATTTTCCCACATATTTGGTCCTGGCCGCGGGCTGCAGGATATGAAAGGCGTCATCTGGGCCGGAAGGAAATGGAAGATTTTTGCTATATTTGTGCAAATTACAGTGTTATGAAACGTTTTCTCCTCCTTGCGGCGGTGCTTTTCACCGTCCTGCCGGCCCGGGCCGATGAAGGCATGTGGCTGCCGTCCCTTATTTCCCAGCGCATAGCCGACATGCAGGCCAAAGGCCTCAAGTTATCGGCCGAAGACATCTACAGCGTGAACCATTCCTCGCTCAAGGACGCCGTGGTGCTCTTTGGCGGCGGCTGCACCGGGGAGCTGGTGAGTGACGAGGGTCTCCTCTTCACCAACCACCACTGCGGCTACAGCTACATCCAGCGGCATTCTTCCGTGGAGCACGACTACCTGAAGGATGGCTTCTGGGCCCGCAACCGGAGTGAGGAGCTGCCCAATCCGGGCCTCACCGTCCGCTTCCTGGTAAAGATGGAAGACGTGACGGCCGCGGTGCTTAAGGGCGACAAGCCCAGGCTCACGGAGGAGCAGCGCAATGCCCTCATCAAGAAGAACATAGAGGCGCTGCGCAAGCTGGAGACAGATCCGGCCAAGGGCCTGGTGGCCCAGGTGAACTCCCTGTATTATGGCAACCAGTACTTCCTGTATGTGTTCCAAGAATTCCGCGACGTACGCCTGGTGGGCGCTCCGCCGTCCTCCATCGGCAAGTTCGGCGGAGAGACGGACAACTGGATGTGGCCCCGCCATACGGGGGATTTCTCCATCTTCCGCATCTATGCCGGCAAGGACGGACTTCCGGCCGATTATTCCCCGGAGAACGTTCCCTACCATCCCAAAAAGTCCTTCACCGTTTCACGGAAGGGCGTGAATGAAGGGGACTTCACCTTCGTGTACGGCTGCCCCGGCAGCACGCAGGAATACGTGCATTCGGAGGCTGTGCGCTACACCCAGGACATCTCGGATCCGGAAAAGATCGCCCTCCGCACCACCCGGCTGGAGATTATGAAAAAGTACATGGACCAGAGCCAGGCCGTCCGCATCCAGTACTCCTCCAAGTATGCTTCCGTGGCCAATGCCTGGAAGAAATGGCAGGGAGAGGAGAAGGGCCTCCGGAAGAATAAGATAGTCCCCAAAAAACAGGAGTATGAGAAGCGTTTTGCCCAGTGGGCCGTGGGCACCCGCTACGAGGGCCTTACAGACCGTCTGGCCCAGTTGTACACCGCCCGGGAGCCCATCTACAGGGCCTACGAGTACTATAACGAGACCGTTCGCACCATCGAGCGGCTCAATATGGCGATGAACCCCGGCTTCAACCGGAAGGATTACTACGAGCCCATTGATTCAGAGATGTTTGTGGCCATGATGAGCGCCTTTGACAAAGCCCTGGATGACAGCTACAAGCCGGAGCTCTTCCTGCAGAAACGCGCGGAATACGGATCCCTGGAAAAGTGGCGGGACGCCGTCTTCGCCGACAGCCTGGAAGCCCGAGAGCTGGCCCAGGCTTTCACCGATTACGTGAACGAGCATCTGTCGCCGCAGGTATCGGCCCTCAACCAGTCCATCGAGCAGTGCTATCACCATTATATGCAGGGGCAGATGGAGTTTGAGCCGGAGAAGGCCTTCTATCCAGACGCCAACCTAACCCTCCGCATCGCCTATGGCTCAGTGGCTGGCTACAGCCCCTCCGACGCCATCTATTATCGGCCTGTGAGTACGCTCAAGGGCATTATCGAGAAGGATAATCCGGACATCTTTGACTATGACATTCCGCAGGTGCTTCGGGATATCTATGCCCAGGGCGGGCACGAGGCCCAGCCGGTGTGCTTCCTGGCCACCAACCATACAACCGGCGGCAATTCCGGTTCCCCGGTACTCAACGCCGAAGGGCAGCTGGTGGGCATCAACTTCGACCGGGTATGGGAAGGCACCATGAGCGACCTGGCCTTCGACCCGGAGATTTGCCGCAACATTTCCCTGGACATCCGCTACCTGCTGTTCACCATCCAGGAGATCGGCCATGCCGATTATCTCTTTGACGAAATGAAATTTGCCGATTAGTTCCCTTTCCTTCCGGCCCAGATAACACCGGCGAGGATGGCGGCGCTGCCTATGGCGGCCAAAAGCGTCATCTTTTCGCCCAGGAAGGCCATGGCCGTGAGGAGGGTGAAGACCGGATTCAGGTACACGTAATTGGTGGATGAGACATTGCCCAGCTTGTCCATCACCAGGTTCCAGGCGATGAAGCAGACCAGGGAGGCTACAAGGCCCAGGAAGAGAAGGTTGCTCCACACTTCCGTCCGGCCCAGGATGGCGGGAGAGAAGGATTCACTCACACCGCCCAGGAAGGGAAGGATGGTGAGCAGGCCATAGAAAAACACCTTCCGGGTTGCGGTGACCGCACCATAATCGCGGGTCATCTGTCCCATGTACATACTGTACGCAGCCCAGCAGAGCGCCGCCCCTATGGCCAGCAGGTCTCCTTGGACAGAAAACTGCAGCCGCTGCCCGTCAAACACCACCAGGGCCATACCCGTCAAGGCCAGCAGGGTACCGCCCACCAGCGGCCAGCCCAGACGGATGTCTTCCATGCCATCGGCAAAGCGCCCTTTACGGAAACGCTTGTAAATGAGCGTGAAGATGGCGGTGAAAAGCGGCGCGGAGCAAACCAGGAACGCTACGTTGGTAGCCTGCGTATAGGCAAGGGCCGTATTCTCCGTAAGGAAGTAAAACGAGCCGCCGGTAATGCCCAGAAACAGGAAAACCCCTTCCTCCTTCCAGCCGTACCACAGTTTCCGGCTTTGCCCCGTGAGGCCGATGTAGGCCCAGATGCCGGCATAGGCCATCACAAAGCGGATGAAGAAGATGGCCACCGGATGCATCCCGGCGCCGATGAGCACTTTCGTGCAGACAAACGTGACGCCCCACACTGCCACCACGGCCAGTGCCAGCAAATGATATTTGAGACGCGATTTGCCCATAACAGGGGGCAAAGATACGAATTATTCTTATCTTTGTACTTATGAGTCTTACAAAGAACAGGCAACAGCTGGCCGGACACCTCGCGGTAGCCGGGGCCTATGTCATCTTCGGCCTCAACCTTGTGTGCTGCAAGGACATAGCCAACAGCGCGCTGGTATCCCCCATGGTGCTGTTCACGCTGCGTGCGGCGGGCGCATCGGCCTTGTTCTGGCTGCTGTCGCTCTTCCTGCCCAAGGAACGGGTGGAACGGGCCGATTACCCCCGGATTGCCCTGGCTTCGTTCCTGGGCCTGTTCCTTACGCAGGTTTCCTTCCTCATGGGAATTACCCAAACCAGCGCCATCGACGCCGCCATCATGGGCACCCTGGGCCCCATTTTCACCATGATCTTCGCCTTCCTGTTTGCCAAGGAACCCATCACCGGGAAGAAAGCCGGCGGCGTGGCACTCAGTTTCGCGGGCATCCTCTTCCTCATCTTCAACTCCGTACATTCCGGCGGCGCCGGAGCCACTACCCCCTGGGGTATAGCACTGCTGCTGGTGAACAGTCTCAGCTTTTCCCTGTACCTGGCCCTGTTCCGCCCGCTTATCGCCAAATACAGCGTAGTCACCTTCATGAAATGGATGTTCCTGTTCTCGCTTGTCCTGGCCCTTCCCCTATCGGCCCGGGGACTGCTGGAAACGGATTTCGGGGCCCTTCCCGCCAAGGTGGGATGGGAGATCGGCTACCTGGTTTTCTTTGCCACCTTCGTGGCGTATTTCCTCATCCCCTTCGGGCAGAAGCGCATCCGGCCCACGCTGGTGAGCATGTACTCCTACATGCAGCCCATCCTGGCCACCGTGGTAAGTATCGTCCTGGGTATGGACTTTATTTCCTGGCAGAAGGTATTGGCCACGGCCCTGGTGGTGGGCGGCGTCCTTCTGGTAAACAAGAGCCGGGCAAGAGTTGCCTAGACTGCCATGAAAAGGATCCTCATACTGCTGTTTTCCCTGCTTAGTCTTTCTGTTATGGCACAAGATGTTACCTTGAGGCAGGACAATATTGACGAAGTCCTGTCCCAGCTCAGTCTGGAGGAAAAGGCCACCCTGGTAGTAGGGGCCGGATACAAGAGCATGATAGCCGGTTTCCTGGGATTCCGGGTACCGGTGCCGGGTGCCGCCGGCATGACGCAGGCAGTGCCCCGGCTGGGTATCCCGGCCATCGTCCTCAGCGACGGGCCTGCCGGGGTGCGTATAGAGCCCCGGCGGAGAGGGAGCAAGGAGACTTTCTACTGCACGGGCTTTCCCATCGGCTCGCTGCTTTCCAGCACCTGGAATACGGAGCTGGTGGAGAAGGTGGGCGCCGCCATCGGCCACGAAGCCCTGGAATACGGGGTGGACGTACTGCTGGCTCCGGGGATGAACATCCAGCGCAATCCCCTCTGCGGCAGGAATTTCGAATACTTCAGCGAGGATCCGCTGCTTAGCGGGAAAACGGCCGCCGCCTATGTGCGGGGCGTGCAGTCGCAGGGCGTGGGCACTTCAGTGAAGCACTTTGCCGCCAACAACCAGGAGACCAACCGCTTCTGGAACGACTCGCAGGTGGCCGACGAGCCCCTCCGGGAAATCTACCTCCGGAACTTCGAGATTGCCGTCCGGGAATCGCAGCCCTGGACCGTGATGGCTTCCTATAACCGCCTGAACGGGGTTCACACCCAGGAAGACCCTTGGCTGCTCACGGACGTGCTCCGGAAGGAATGGGGCTTCGAAGGCCTGGTGATGACGGACTGGACCGGCAAGCGCAACACCGCCGCCCAGATTGCCGCCGGATGCGACCTGATGGAGCCCGGCAACAAGTCCCAGACAAAAGAGCTGGTGAAAAAGGTCCGGAGCGGAGAACTTTCGGAGGCCAGCCTGGACCTCTGCGTACGCCGGGTGCTGGAACTGGTGGTGAAAACCCCCACCTTCAAGGGATACAAGCCCTCCCTCAAGCCCCATCTGGAGGCCGATGCCGCCGTGGCCCGCGAGGCCGCCGAAGAAGGCATCGTGCTGCTGAAAAACGCCGGCGGAACGCTGCCGATGGCCGCTGGCACCACTGTGGCGCTCTTCGGCGTAGGCAGCTATCAGCTCCTGGCCGGGGGTACCGGATCCGGGCACGTGCATCGGCCCTATGTGGTGAACCTGGACGAGGGCCTCGCCGCCGAAGGGATGCAGGTGGAAGCCGCGCTCTCCGGCCTTTATCGGCGGCACATTGAGAAGAATCCACCTAAAAAGACCCTCACTTCGGGGATGCTGGGAAGCCCCGGAAGCCCCGAGATGCCGCTTTCCCGCACCACGGTTGAGAAGGCCGCCGAAGGGGCCGGAATGGCCCTTGTAACGCTTTCCCGCCAGACCGGCGAAGGCGGGGACCGCCACCTGGAAGACGACTTCCTGCTCACAAATGCCGAAAAGAGGATGCTGCTGGACGTGAGCGAAGTGTTCCACGGCCAGGGCAAGAGAGTGGTAGTGGTGCTCAACGTGGGCGGCGTGGTGGAAACGGCCTCCTGGAAGCACCTGGCCGATGCCATCGTCCTGGCCTGGCAGCCCGGTCAGGAAGGCGGGAACGCCCTGGCGCGCATCCTCAGCGGCAGCGTGTGCCCCAGCGGCCGCCTGCCCGTCACCTTCCCGGCCGATTATTTCCACCTCCCTTCATCGGCCAACTTCCCCTACGACTATTCCGGTCCCGGCTCCATGGCCGGCGGCAGCGCCAAGTACAACGATGTAAAGAATGTGGGCTATACAGTGTACGAGGAAGGAATGGACGTGGGCTACCGCTTCTTTGACAAGCCCGGCGCCCCCGCCGTCTCCTTCCCCTTCGGCTTCGGCCTTTCCTACACTACGTTTGATGTTAGCGAGCCCGTCTTCTCCGGAGATTCGGTTAGCGTTACGGTGAAGAACACCGGCCCCGTAGCCGGCAAGGAAGTGGTTTTTGTCAAGGATCCCGTCCTCCGCGCCTTCGGGAAAACCCGCCTCCTGCAGCCCGGTGAGTCCCAGACGTTAAACCTTATAATTCAAGACTATGAGACAAGAACTGATTAATCTGGCCAGCAGTTACCTTGAGGCCGGGAATGCCATCCACGATGCCGTCCGGGATATCGTGAAGGCCGCCGGCGGTTTTGTGAACACCACCAACAACCGCCAGGAGAAAGTGGATATGAAATGCCTGGTGTTCGACTCCAAGAAGGGCTATACCGAAACCTTCCCCATCCGCGCCCTCCGGGTGAACGACAAGGACGAGGTGGAAGTGTGCGTGGGCAACTTCGGCACCATCTATACGGACAAATTCCTCCGCAGCAAGGCCTCCGAAGACCACTGGAAACCCCTCAAAGGCTCCCAGATCCTCTTCTACCAGACCATCCTCTCCATTGCCAAGACCATTGATGACTATCTGGAGTAAATGTGCTGCCTTTGGGAGAGGTGGGTCTCTCAGATGCCACACCTCTCCCACATAATCGGCCACTCAGCGCGTTCTAATGCACTTTGTCCGGGAGAGGTCCCTGGCTTGGAAATCCCACCTCTCCCAAAAACACGTGATAAAATGAAACGAAACCTTATTCTTCTCTCTGCCGTTCTGTTTGCGGTTGCCTGCTCCTCCTCCAAGGTACCGCTTATCGGAATCACGTGCTCCCGGTCGGCTTCGGGGGCTACCATGCTGACAACCACGTATACGGACGCCATCAGCAAAGCCGGAGGCGTTCCCACGGTTATCCCCACCGTAAAGACACGGGAAGAGGCCGATGCCCTCTTGGCCTCGTTGGATGGGATTGTTTTCTCCGGCGGCGAGGATGTGAATCCGGCGTGGTATGGAGAAGAGATTCTGAATGAAAGCGTGCACATGGATTCCATCCGGGATCATAGTGACAGTCTGCTTGCCCGTGCCGCCCTGGCCTCCGGAAAGCCCATCCTGGCCATCTGCCGGGGAGCCCAGCTGATGAACGTGATACTGGGCGGTTCGTTATACCAGGATATTCCCACCCAGATTCCGGGAGCAGACAGCCACGGTGGCGGCGCCCGGAACAGAATTGGCCTGGAAGAAGGCTGCGTCCTCTCACGTATCTACGGCCCGGATTCCCTGGAAGTCAATTCCTTCCATCATCAGGCCGTGAAGGTTCCCGCCCCCGGCATCCGCATCACCGCCCACAGTGCCGACGGCATAGTGGAAGCGTATGAGACGGACCGGATCTGGGCCTTCCAGTTCCACCCGGAGAAGATGCTGCAGAATGGGGAGGAGAAGTGGTTGGAGTTGTTTAAGGAATATGTGAGGAGGCTCGACAAATGATAAAAACAATCAAGACCTTCCGGGAACTCACGACGGAGGAGCTCTACGAGATTTTCCGCACGCGCGAAGCCGTTTTCATCGTGGAGCAGAACTGCCCCTATCCCGAAGCCGACGGAAGGGATTACGACGCCGTCCACCTGTTCTACCGGGACGATGAGGGACACGTGCTGGCCTATCTGCGCTTATATCATAAGAAAAATGAACCCGGCACCGTCCAGGTGGGAAGGGTGGTTACATCGGCCGCCGCCCGCGGCACCGGCCTGGGCGGAAAAATCCTTCACGAAGGCGTCCTCTACGCCCTGGAAACTATGCACGCCGAACGCCTTTACCTGGAGGCCCAGACCTACGCTATCGGCTTCTACCAGAAAGAAGGCTTCACCGTCACCTCCGCCGAATTCCTGGAGGACGGCATCCCGCATGTCCAGATGAGGCGCTAGAATATAAGGCCGAGGCCCAGCTCGGCCGACAGTGTGCGGAAACCAATACCGGACGCACCTGCCAGGATGGAGAAACGGTTGAAAGTGAGGATAATACCGGCATCGATAGCCAGCCCCTTGGCAGCCCGGTCCTGCACCGAGGCCCATTTTCCTGCAGCATCTTCCCAAAGAAGAGTCCTGGCCCCGTAGCCGGCACCGGCATAGACGGAGAGGAAAGGTAACGGTGCAAAGGTGGCACCGGCGGTAATGGAAACCCGGCTCATCCGTTCTCTTCCACTGGTCCAGATATAGCCCGTGGGGGTTGTCCCGTCCGAAAAGCAATCATAGGTGGCGCGTGGGGCGCCGACAGAAAACGATCCCTTCAGGAAACCGCCCCATCGGCCTTTTGATAGCGCTGCCATTGCCCCCAGGCTCCAATCCGGGATGCCGGTATATATGAATGCTCCATAGTGCAGCGGAACAGGCTCCCGAAAAGGGGGAAGGGAGGGTTCCGGGGAAGGACGGTCCGTTTCCGGAATCTTGGGCAGGAAAGGGAGCACGGGCACAGCGTAAGGGACGGCGTCCACCGTCTTCCGATGCTCTCCAAAGGCGTCTTCATATCGGCCACGGATCGCATCATAGCGCAGTACCTGGGAAAGTGTCATCTTCCCCTGGGCCTCCGACAGCGTTTTCCGAAGGGAAGACAGCTGCCCCAGCAGGTTGGCAATGGCCGATGAGGATATCTTCTCCCCCGCCGCCGCACGGGCACGGAGACCTATGCATTCGTCGCAGATCTGTTCGTACCGGTCCAAGGCCGTATCCCAGCCCTGCGCATAAAGATTCACACACAGGAAAACAGCCAGAAAATATGCAATGAGACGCCTCACAACGAGCAAATTTACGCAAAAAATGCTATCTTTGAAAGTGAAAATGGACGATACTTCCGCATTCTTCTCCTCGCCGGGTTCCTCCTCGCAATCCGGTCAGTTGCAACCCCGGCTCATCCACAGTTCCGAAACGGGGTTCTGCGAACTGTACCAGGTGGACCGGCACGGCCGCTTCCGGGTCTTTAAATGCCTGAAACCCGCCTTCCGCGGCAACAAGCTCTACGAAGACCTCCTGCGGAAAGAGTTCGAGATCGGCTATTCGCTGGACCATCCCAACATTTGTGAGTACTATTCCTTCCGCCACTCGGAAGAGCTGGGAAATTGCATAGAGATGGAGTGGATAGACGGGCGCACACTGGAGGTTCTTCTGAACGGAGAAAAGCCGGGAAACGATGTGGAAGACAAGATAGCGGACGAACTCTGCGACGCCCTCTCCTACCTCCATTCCAAGCAGGTAATCCACCGGGATCTGAAACCCTCCAATATCCTTGTTACCCACAAGGGAAATACGGTGAAACTCATAGACTTCGGCTTCTCGGATTCAGACAGTCATTCCATCCTCAAGGCTTCGGCCGGGACTGCCGTTTACACCGCTCCGGAAGTACTCAAGGGCTCCCCCGCCGACATACGGAGTGACATCTATTCCCTGGGACTCATTCTCTCGCAGTTTTCCCGTCGCTATAGCCGGGTTGCCCGCAAGTGCTGCGAGCAGCATCCCTGGCGCCGCTACCAGTCGGTTGCCGAAGTGAAGAAAGCCCTGCACAGCCACGGACCCTTGTTTGCCGGCCTGCTGTTCATTGCTGTCGTGGCTGTTTTTGCGCTAGCGCCTTTTATCGGGAAGCTCTTCCCCAAAAAAGAAATGCCGACAGTCCCCGTCGACACCGCTGTCACGCAGCCGGCTGATACAGTAAAGGCTCCTGAGATGGAAGAAGTTACACCGCCTTCGCCTCCCACTACACCCAAGCCCAAGGCTGCAAAGCCAGCACAGGAAGAAAGCGTGGATGAAGGTGTGATTGACGAACTCTTCCGCCAGGCAACAGATCTATTCGAGTGATTTCTCTACAATCTTGGTGTAGCTTGGAATGAACTCTTCGCTGCGGTTCTCCGTAACGCCCGGAATCCTCTGGCCCGGGGCGATGTACAGTGTTTCCAGCAAATCATCAACCATCGGCGAGAGATCCAGATAATTGAGTTCCGGATTGGCCGATACATCCACACTCCGGAGATGGCCTTCACTCCCGTCAAAATGACGGAGATTGGTGAGTGCCGATAAATCGATGCCGGAAAAATCACAGCATTTGATGGAAAGCTTCCTCAGCTCCGGATTATATGACAAATCGGAAAGGCTTCTAGCCGTGTATCCTAAGATTAGCTCTTCAAGGTAAGGACAATGCGAGACATCTACGTCAAGTCTCCTGTATGTCTGTTCAAAGCTGAGATCCAGTTTTCGCAGCTGCGAGAGAGGCTTAAGACTAGGAAAAGGACCCCAGAGATGAGTGAGGAATAGTTCGGTGATACCGGGAAGATGGGATATATCCGGCATCTGCAATGCTGTAAAGCCCAAATCTATGCATTCCAGTTTTAGATTCTTGGAAAGATTCAGGGTACGCTGATAATCACCCAGGGCAGCATTGTTATTCACCCTCAAAACACGCAATTCCGGATTGTGGGAAACATCTATCGACTCCAAGGTCCCTATCGGCCCATATTTGTCTCCCAGATGGTATTTCTTACTCAAATAATAATGCTCTCGGTCACCCAAATCAAAATCCGCCAGGAAATCACCGTAACAGCTGATTTCCTCCAGATTCGGCATATATTCTATCCCGGAAATGGATTTGACGTTCAGCTCATTGGTGCAAAAGCTGATACGCCAGATTACATTGGCTTCCGTTTGAGAAATCTCGCCATCTCCGTTACTATCATATTCTTTCAAGAGGTACTCCTTGAAGGCCGGGTCCGGAATGAGAATAGCATCGTCCGGGGATTTCTCCACAATCTTTGTGTTTCGGGGAATGAACTCTTCGCTGCGGTTCTCCGTAACGCCCGGAATCCTCTGCCCAGGGGCAATATACAGTGTTTCCAGCATATCGTTATTCATCGGCGAAACCTTCAGGAATATCAAATCCGGGTTGCTAGATACATCCAGGGTCCGGTACCGGTTATCGTGCCCATAATATCCTGTAAGTTTGGGGAAAATGGACAAATCTCTTTCTTCAAATCCATTGCCGATATCCATCAAAGTCCTCAATTCCGGATTGAAAGACAAATCGGAAAGCGTTCTGGCAATTCCGCCAACGTACAGTTCTTCCAGATAGGGGCAGTGGGACACGTCCACGTCCATTCTTCTCCCGGTTTGCTCGTAACAGAGATCCAAGGCCCGCAATTGGGTGAAAGGTTTCAGGTCCGGAAACGGCCCCCGGATATTGCTGAAACGCATTTCCAGAAGGCCGGGAAGATGGGAGACATCCGGCATCTGCAAGGCCGTGAAACCAAGATCAATGCTCTCCAGTTTCAGATTCTTGGAAAGATCCAGCACACGCTGATATTCTCCCAGGGCGGCATTGTCCTGCACCCTCAGGACACGCAATTCCGGATTGTGAGAGACATCCAGAGATTCCAAAGTTCCGATAGGGCCCAAGTCCACACTCCTATTGTACTTTTTGCTCAAATAATAATGCTCTCGCCCACCCAAGTCAAGACCATTCAAGAATTCTCCGGGACAGTTGATCTCATCCAGACCGGGCATATACTCAATCCCGGAAAGGGATTTGACATTCAGCTCATTGGTGCAGAAACTGATACGCCAGATAAACCTGGCTTCCGAAAGGGATATTTCACCGTCTCCATCGGTGTCATATTCTTGAAGAAGATATTTCTTGAAGGCCGGGTCCGGAATGGGAATGGCTCCGTCCGGGGCCGAAAAGGTCTGCGGTTGGGAGCAGATTTCACTCTCTCCAGCCGATGCGAAAGCCACAAAACTGTAAGTTCTGTCTACTTGAAGTCCTTGGATTGTGGCTTCAAAACTGCTCCCGGACAGAACAGCCTCAAGTAAGGAGTCCTTCTTTCCGTCATAGAGCCGGAATCCACAACGGTCTATGCGCCCATTGGACAGGGAGCACCGCAAGGTGGCAGTGGTCCCTTCTACCACTGCCTCCGCCTTTGTTATCTCCGGTGCACGGAATCCATTCTCCGCTTCCCTGCAGGAAACGAGGCCCAGCGCCATAAGCGCCATCAAAAACCATTGCGATAATTTTCGTTGCGACATTTTTCGCAATGTACGAAAAAAACACGGAAAAACAATGCTCTAGAGTCGTTCAATGCGGTTCAGGCCATTGGTTTTTCCGGCCACGTAGGAGGGGGTGGGGCCATCGGCACGGTCAACGTGGTCGATGAAAAGCGGATAGCCCAGCAGGAACTGGGTGGCGCGGAAACGGTCGTCGGCCTTCAGTTTTGCGTTCTCGCTTTTGAGGACAGTGAAGGTGTCATTGCCTTCATACAGAAGCGTCACCAGGCGGTTGGGCTCCCAGCCGATGAGGATCATCTCTCCGGGCCGGAGTTCTTCCGAGATGATGCAGGCCGTGCTGAAGAAGCCGGATTCGAAGGTGGGAGTGTGTTTGAGTTCTTCCCGCCAGGCGTTGAAGGACGGGTAGCCGATGAATCGGCATAGTACATCCAGTGTTGCTACCCGCGGCGCCGGCCTCAGGCTCACATAGCCCCACAGCCGCTTGAGCGTGGCCGACGAAATATACTCGTTGATGTCCCGCTCGATTACAACCGACAACGACTCAAAGTCCGTGGAGGTGTGCACCTCACGGCCGTATTTTCGCTCCACTTCCTTCAGCAGGAAGGAGATTTCTGGGATGGTGTTGGGCATGGGCATACAAAGATAGTCCGAATAAATGATTCTTACGCATAAACCCCTCTATAAAAGAAGGAGTACGTCTATCATTTTCTGCCCAGCGGACTCTAATTCATTCTCAGCGAAAGATGAGTAACGATAATATGAATTCTTACGTTTATATTCTGGAAGTAAACGAAAAACAATACTGTTTTTTAACGTCTCCTCAATACTCCCGCCACCCACTACAGCCACTTCACAATATATTGGGACTATGGTTGACTGATGGTTTATCTGCCGGCCTAAACCGTTCCGGCCTAAAAAAACATAACAATCAATGCCATTAATGATAGCTTTATATCCTAAAAGAATAGTACGTCCTTTCCAACGACCTCCTCGCGGTGTCCATTGAGAAACATTAGGAAAGGTCCTTTTTATTTTTGATTCAATGTCTTGAATATCCATAAGATTATATGTTTGATAATTAATTAGTTCCAGTTATCATTACCAGTTCCTTCACCACCGCCACCGACAGGAGCTATTTGAATAGACGTGGAAGAAGGAATACGGCTAGTGCTACGATTAATAGTTATAAAGGGTATCACCTGTCCTTCGGCAATATACAGTGTCTCAAGTAGATTAACTCCCAATGCATCGTTTCTCTGAGAGCAATACAAACCTAATTCTTGTCCCCAATAGGCATCACCGAGGTGAGTGTTATGGGAAACGTTCAACGAAGTGAGATTGTTATTTCGACAATCGACCATCTCTAAATTTGAATTCTTGGAAAGATCTAACGTGATCAAATTGTTATTAACACAGCGCAAGGCCTTTAATTGGGCATTCTTTGTCAAATCTAATTCTGATAATCCAGTGTATGAGCAATCGAAATAAACCAGTTTATTATTATGTGAAATATCAATACTCTCTAGAGGATTGCCATCTACATAGAGCCACTCAAGATTAGAGAAAGATGTCAAGTCGAGAGACTGAATATTATTGGCGGCAAAGTCCAGATTGACTAAGCCAGGATTGGCACTCAAGAAAAGTTGAGACAAGTTATTATTACGGCATACTAATCGCGTAAGCTTTGGATTATTAGAAACATCCAAGCTTCCCAATTTCATATTTTCACAGTTAAACACTTCAAGATCCGTTAAAACGGGGAGCGCGTTGCGAACAGTGGCAGGAAGGTCTGTATGATAAGGACGATTATCCCAATTTCGTAGCCATAGTTCCTTCATTTTTGTGTTCTGAGCTATTCCTGTTATGGCTCCAGTCGTGTTCTCAACAATGAGTCTTTCCATGTTGAAACAATTGGAAATATCTACATTGTAAGAATGATCATCAAGAGGATTACTAATCTCAATGTTTACCAAGGTGGTGAATTGGGAGAAATCAGGAACTTGTCCTCTGTTCCCTCTTGTCTCAAAGACTCTTAATTTGTTTAGGTGCGAAATCTTCGGGTACTTTAATCCGTTGTAACAGATATACAGTTCTTGCAATTCGAGATTGTTGGACAAATCAATTTCGCCCATCATATCTCCCAGCGCTTCGCAGTGGGAGATATTCAAGAGGACAAGTTTACGATTATTAGAAACATCAATCTTCTGTAAAGTGCCAATGGGACCACAATTAAAATCAGGCCTGTTTGGACTGATATAGTAATGCTCTGGCAAGTTCACCATTAATGGATCACGCCAGGCTCCGGCGCAATATAGGTGAGTGAGGTTAGGCATACATTCTATGCCTTGTAAGGATAGGATATTATAGTCTTCGGAATTGCCAATCCAAATTTGTTCATATGTTTCTGCTTCGGCATAACTAATCTCTCCGTCACCATTGTGGTCGTATCCATGTTGTACGAGCCAGGTTTTGAAAGCCGGATCTTCAATAGGGATATTTCCGGTTTTCTGGGCATAAACCACATTTTGGTCCACATTATTGAGCGTGCCGAAAATGGAACGTTTGATAGTCAGGCTGGAGGTTTGACGCTCAAAGGTTCCTTCTTCCGTAAAGGTTTCGAACTTCATCCGGATACCCTGCGAAAGTGCTTGGGGGAAGGTGATGAAGTAGTAGTACTTGCCAACTTCCAGAAACTTCCCATCAGGTGCTGTGAGTGTGATTTCATCACTGCCTTCCGAAATCTCAAGTACCTTCGGGACCCCGTTGTCGAAGCCGATGCGCGCTTTGCCCGTCAGTTTTTCCCCACCAATAGCCTTAAGCGTGACTTTCTTAAGCCCTTCCTTAGTTACGGTGAATCGGACACCTCCGCATATGTTGTAGAATCCCATTGACAATCCTTGAGATCTTCCAAGCGAAGGGAACAGGTTGGAGGCGAATGTGCTGGGAGTTGCAACCTGCGTATTGGGGAGGGTGGTAATAACGGAAGATCCGTCACAAGAAGCGGCGGCATCATAAGGATACAGTCCCCAGAAATACGTATCCTCAACGGAAACATCTGCACCGCCGGTAATCACACCGATGGTACCTGTAAAGTTTGTCACTTTGGACGGAGCTACGCTTGTCGATACAAAACGGTTGCCTCCTGCGGTGCCACTTCCATAAAAGAGGCTTATAGCGTCGCCGGGAGTCCACCAGACGGATCCGTCGGATTCATCACGCTGAGTCTTGGTCTCCGGTTGCTGCTCATCGGCTCGATATGCGGAGATGATGATTTCTTCCTGTTGAGCGTTTTGAGACTCATTGGGCTGTATGACAGTGCATCCAACGGCAGCAACGGCAAGGATGCAAAGGATAAAATGCTTCATAGTTTTTTTATTAATCCCAGTTATCGTTACCAGTTCCTTCGCCACCGCCATTTGACGGAGAAACCGTGATAGTGGTCTCTGCTGGAATAGCTTCTGAGCTACGATTCACTGTGATATAAGGAATCTGCTGTCCTTCGGCAATATACAATGTCTTCAGATAGTTATGTCCCTGTGCATCGGCTTGCTGGACACACCACAGCCCATTATCGTATTTGCTTTGCGCATGCCGTGTTCCCAAGAAGGGATTCTTTGAAACATCCAGCGTCTCAATCCTGTTGCCCCAGCAACGGACCCAAGTGAGTTTAGGATTCTTTGTTAGATCCAGAGCTGTTAGTCCGCAATTCCACACAGCGAGTTCTTCCAATAATGGATTTGCTGACAAATTGATTGTCGGAATGTTATTGTCGTTGAATGCAAGGCGTAGAAGTTTGGGATTATGCGTTACATCCAGACTCGTAAGTCCGGTGTTGGCACAGGCAAGGTCAATCAGTTCAGGCATAGAAGAGACATCAATACTCCCGAGAGGATTATTCCAACACATAATCGATTCCATGGAATCCGGAAGAATAAGGGAAGAAATGTTGTTCTCAATGCAATTTAACCTCTTTAGTTTTAAATTATTGGACAAATCCAAACTAGTTATACTGTTCCAGTCACAAGAAAGGTCTTCAAGTAAAGTGTTGCCGGACAGGTTCAGTGAACTGATACTGTTCCGGTTTATCTGGAGATACACAAGATTTGACATACTCTGTGTATCAATCTCTGTAATATCTGATTCGCATATAGTTAAGCTCTCTATATCTCCAAGTGATCCTAGTCCCACGAGGGGTGATTTATAATTCCAGATATACACTTCTTTCAGCAATGGATTATTTGACAAATCGGAAATAGATCGTGCTGCATTACCAACATGTAATCGATTAAGTAAAGGGCAACCGGAGACATCTATATCGTATGATCTCTCATATTGTTTCTCTTGCGGCCAGTCCATACTTAGATTCTCTAACAAAGGCTTATTGGATAAATCTGGAACAACTCCTCCACGTAGATGATGTATCTCAATACTCTTTAACTTAGTGCATGATGTGATATCGGGATAGTACATGTACGTCATACCAAGATATAAGTATTCTATATCTGGATTGTGGGAAAGATCTATTGTTTCAATATTCTCGCCCAAGCCACTATTATTACTTAAATCAAGAGTTTTAAGTTTATGGTTTGCCGTGACATCTACATAACGCAGGGTGCCAAGGGGCCCCCATTTGTCAGACCAATTATTAGCATATGGGCCGATATAGTAGTACTCTTTGGATACGGCTTCTTTTACGCCAGTATCACTCCATGTTCCGAAACAATTCAAATGCAATAGGTTAGGCATATATTCGATGCCGCGAAGAGATACAATATTATAGTCGTCTGAATACCCGATGTAAAGGTTCTCGATGACATCTGCCTCGGTATAACTTATCTCTCCGTCGCTATTGTGGTCGTATCCATGCTGTACAAGCCAGGTTTTGAAAGAAGGGTCTTCGATTGGAATGTTTCCGGTTTTCTTGGCGTATACCACATTCTGATCCACATTGTTAAGTGTTCCGAAAATGGAGCGCTTGATGGTCAGACTGGAGGTTTGACGCTCGTAGGTTCCTTCTTCCGTGAAGGTCTCAAACTTCATTCGGATACCCTGCGACAGGGCCTGGGGAAAGGTAATGAAGTAGTAGTACTTACCGACTTCCAGATACTTGCCGTCGGGAGCCGTCAGGGTGATTTCATCACTGCCTTCTGTAATCTCAAGGACTTTCGGGGCTCCGTTTTCGAAGCCAATTCGTGCTTTCCCCGTCAGCTTTTCTCCACCAATGGCTTTGAGGGTGACGCGCTTCACACCCTCTTTTGTAACAGTGAAGCGAACGCCTCCGCAAATGTTGTAGAATCCCATCGACAATCCCTGAGACCTTCCGAGCGACGGGAACAGGTTAGAGGCGAAAGTGCTGGGAGTTGCAACCTGCGTATTGGGAAGGGTGGTAATGACGGAAGAACCGTCGCACGAGGCGGCTGCATCATAGGGATACATTCCCCAGAAGTAGGTGTCTTCCACAGAGATATCGGCCCCACCGGTAATCACCCCGATAGTGCCTGTGAAGTTGGTCACCTTGGAGGGTTCTGTATTGGTAGAAACAAAGCGGTTTCCACCTGCGGTGCCGCTGCCATAAAAGAGGCTTATAGCGTCGCCGGGAGTCCACCAGACGGATCCGTCGGATTCATCGCGCTGAGTCTTAGTTTCGGGAAGATCGGCCCGGTAGGCCGATATCGTTATCTGCTTCTCTGTTCGGCTCTTAACACCATCGGGATTCTCAATAGTACACCCTATGATGAACATCGTGAGAGCAACTGCTACACAAATGCTTTTACCTGTCCTCATTCTCGTAAATCGTGAATACATCTTAAAATGAAAGGATGGGAGAATCTGTAGAATCGGAGAGAATTGGAGCCCAGTTTTCATTTCCAGTTCCTTCGTTTGAACCGGGAGATGTCTGAAGAATCATTTCTTTGTTTAAAAAGGAAATAGACTCCGTTATCGGAGTTTGGTATTCCGAACGCTTCATTTTTATGACTGTTTAAGTGTTATTTTTGGCAAAATTAGCCACCCTCAGTTCCCGAATCAAGTTCACATTGGTTCATTTGCGTGTTAACTTGAATTTCACGGCCTCTGTCCCCTCAAAAACGCTAAAAACGTCGGCGCACTTCACACAGACTTCGGCGCCGACGAAATCGGCCAAAATTGCTGGCGCAGAGGTCAATTGTGACGGGAACTGCCCTGGCAGGAACCCCCAAGCGCCCTGTATTCGCCAGATTTTACTATATTTGTAAAACTAACAACGACACTATCTGGTTGCCAGGAATGAAAAGACTTCAATTAACACTCTTGATTATGCTTTCTGCTCTGCTGGGATGCGCGTCCACCAAACCTGCCCCCAAGGGCCAGCTGGTTTACTGCAGTTACGCCTGTA
>JAEEGJ010013664.1_pt1 | contig 19585 bp, 3 predicted proteins | sample 8958761 | NCBI WGS metagenome assembly JAEEGJ01 (sample SAMN16246546, study PRJNA631951) | gut metagenome | biome: gut microbiome; feature: rumen; material: RS-attached | host: Bos | place: Iran: Karaj | collected 2018-10 | reverse complement strand
TCTTTCAGATAAAACAACTTTAGCAGACGTGTTGGTAAATGAGAAAACTGAAGCCATTAATGAAAAGTATTTGACTCAGCAATCATATACTGAATTTACTTTAAGTGATAAAATTAGTTTTGATAAAAATCTTGACATAAATCTTGTTAATCCTGGGGCAACGAATTCGACAAATGCCTTGGAAACATATAGTATTCCGTCTGGAACGACTTTAGATAAGGTGACGTTTGCAAGTGGTTCAACCTATAATATTAAATTTACGGATTCGAAGCAGCTTCTTATTACTGCCGTTAATAAAGAATTTGATATCTTGGGAAGTGGCGATGCGGATGCCTTTGCTGAATTGAAACTTTCGGGTTCCAATTTGCAAACGATGTTCGAACATAGTTCTGTATCGACTAATGATGGTGTTTTAAGTGTTAATGTATTGAAGTCTAAAAATAAAGGCGTGGGCAAGAAAGCTGATGCTACAATTGCAATCAACATACAGACGATAAATACTCTTTGCGAAGAGGGGATTATTCTTGGTGATGGTTCACTTACTTCTGCTGAAAATTGGGTAAAGAAAATTAATGAATACCTTTCTTTGCAAAAGACGGAAGATAACAAGCTTGTTACATCTAACATAACAATTAATGACTTGATTCCTGATACTGGCGTTGCTGAAGGTAATTCTATAATGAATACCTACGGTATATATGCTTTAAGTGCTTCTGTAAATGGAAATAATCTTACCGTTACATTCGGCTGTGATCCAAGAAAGGTTCAAGGTTATGAAACCGACGAAAAAGGCCAAGTTAAATCAGAGTACTACTTGCTTTGCAAGAGTGACGCTGATCCAAGCGTAACTTATATGCGTCTCTCGGGGAAGATTACTCCGTCTGGTAAGGTCGCGAGTACTGATGTTGAGGGTACATTCCTTTATTTGAAGAATGTAGGAAAGGAATCTGATGGGGTTTATAACGAAGGTGTTGTAGAAAAATTTGAATTTTTGCCGAATACAAGAAAAGTAGTAGATGTTGTATATGATGATTCTTATACGGATGAACAGATAGCCGCAGCAATAGAAGCTGCTGAAAAAATTGCCAAAGGATACGCTGACCAATTTACACAGCAAATGTCCTCTAATGCTAATTGGAAGGGCTTGGTAAAGGGCGGTTATGCACTTGAATCTTATAAAGGTTTTGATAACAAAGAGCATAAAAGATTTATTGTAAGTTTGATTCCTGGTGATGGATTGCAAACCTCCATTGAACATTTTAAAGTCCAGATTAGTAATTGTGATAAAACAAATAAGACCGCGTGTCGAAATCTTTATAGCACAATTAATCAATGGTTGGTCAATCAGTATGGTAGTAATATTTATGTTGAGTTGGTAGAAACTAATGAAAAAACAACAAATAATACTACGAATACCCAGTATTCTTTTGCCTTCTATGAGAGAAAGTGTGTCATAAATAATTCTGATTCTATTTTGAATGTGTATATCAAACAGGGCTCAAATGAAAAGACTGTATCTGTCAATACAAGTGACTGTTTGAATGTTTCGAATCTTGCGAATGCAATTGAAGCGTCTATTAATTGTACTGCTTTAGATACTGATTGTGATTGGCTTAAAACTGATGCAAAGATATCTGTTTCTGTTGTTGATGGAAAGATTGTGTTTACTTCAGCGGATGGAGTGAATGTATCTGTTGTGAAATGCAATGCTTTGAATAATCCGTCGTCGGCGAATACAAAGAGTGACTTTAAGCTAATTGTTAATGGAACTCCTTATGAAGTTGACTTCCAAACGGATCTTGCCACTGTCAATCCGGCTTTAAATGTTATTGATGAAAATACATATTTTATTACTATTGTAAATGCCATTAATGATGTCTTTAAGCAGAAGGGGTTGAGTGATCTGGAAATAAGATATTTGGATAGTGATAACAAATATCTAGACCATCTTGAAATTCGTTATAAAGCAGAAAATATTGCTAATGGCTCGTTTGAAATTCAAAATATCGGCACAAGCAACATCTTGCATTTGCTTGGCTTCTCTTCAGGTCAAAAATCGGTAGCGGATTCTTCTGGATACCAATACATTTGCGGTAGCTCTGTCCTTGGTTATGACTGGTCTAAGCTTATTAGTTTAAATAAAGCTGAAGCGACTGTTTATGCGAAAGCTTCACTTGATTTAGGTTTAAAGCTTTCTGTAAAGAAGGTCGAGCAAGATAAATACTCCGACAAGGCTATTATTGCACTTTCTGAACCTGACTCCCATGTCTATAATGTTGGCGGGTTCATTAAGATTCCTGATGCAAGTGGTGTTTCTACAAATGATAAATTCTACAAGATTACGAAGGTAAACCATAATGCGGATAATATGGCTATTTCTATCGAAGTAGAACCTTTTGGTAGTGTCTCTGTTAGTGAATTGGATACAAATAAAAGCAATTTAATATATGTTGCGAGTGCCAATGTTACGGTTGGATTCCTTGGTGTTGATGTTGTTGCCGATGGTGCTTTGGATTTGAATGCTTCATTTGGTTTGAAAAAAGCTGATGTTGGCGAAACAGCTCAGTTGATGGGCTTTAAAGTTAATTCTTCGTTGGATATAGGTAAACAGCCTGGAAGGAATGGTTTCAATATTCGTGCAAAGTCTGATTTGTTTGGTGATTCTGTTGATTTGATCACTGGGAGCATTATTGTTGATGTTGATTCGACAAAGGATTTGTATGAGGTAAAACCTGATATTAAAGTAAATACCGATTTCTTAGACCAGTTTAGGAACTTCTCCATCGAACAGCTTTATGCCGTATTGGAAAAAATTGTTGACAAGCTTAACGAAATTACGAATGACACTAAGGATGTAAAGATTCCGGTTATCAATAAGACTGTTGGTGACTTGGTGAACGTTGCGAACGACCTGCGCGATATTATCAAGGAACTCCGCGCTCAGAAGGTGACCAGTATCCAGTCTTTGGCAAATCTTTTGAACGCCTACATGGAAAAGAGCCACTTCAAGACTCATTATGGGGAAAAGATTTTCGATTTGCAGTACAATGCTGCTGATCAAAATGTGAATGTTGTGTTTAATGTCGAAAAGCTCTTTAAGACAAGCCACAACTTCAATTTCGGTAAGGCTGGAGCCGGTGTCAGCGGTGAAGCTGCAATCGAAGTTCAGGGGAGCTTCTGGTTTACCTTGAATGCGACCATGTCCGTAGAAAATGGCATTGTAGAATTGACTGTCAACAAGTCGATTGACTTTGGTGCCGATATTGCTCTTATCGGTGATAATCTCAGCTTCAAATTGGGTATCGATAAAACTGGTGATAATGCACTCCTGGGTAATTTGATTTCTGTAGGTGACGAAACTAAGAAAGCCTACATGTATGGCAAAGCTTGTTTATTGGGATCTATTGGAAAAGATGATCCTACGGAAAACTTTAAACTGTTCAGTCAAGATGAAACCGGAGTCAATGTTAATTTTGCTTTGCCGATAATTGTCTTTGGGCGTTTGCCGGTTAATGTTTGCGGCATGTCTTTGGGCGATGTATTGATTGGTCTTGATGATAATGGCAAGGTTGCGTTTAGCGAATATGATGATTTTGCGAGCTGCGAAAAAGCCATTAATACGGCTGTGCAAAATTATGTAAATGATTGGAATGGATCTTTTGAAAAAGATCAAAATAAAGAAAAATTACTTTATATAGCAACGAAATCTGGCGATAACAAAGCTGATTCTCTTGACTTCGGCTTCTGGCTTAAGGATTCCGATAAGGCTGGCAAAAAATCCGATGACGGAAACAGCGGTGGTACGTCTGAAGCTAGTGAAACGTCGAAGAACTTTGTTGTCGATTTCTCTAATGTCTATGAAGAAATCGTAAAACTTGCTGATTTTGCCAATTTGGATTGGTTCACCCAGATAAGACTTGCCGTTGCTGGCTTGAACAACCTCTTTGATTATCTGGAAAGCCACATCAACAGCAATATGGCCAAGTCTCTCAAGTCCGTGCCTGTTGTCGGGAGCGCCTTGAGCACTGGTGTGGATTTCTTGAGCGTGCTTAAGAACAAGGTCCTCGATCCGTTCTCGAAGTTCGTCTATGAAACGTCGGGCATGTCTGCTGAAATGCTTGCCAATAAGATGAACAGCTTGCTTGGTGGTTACATCTTAAATTCGAATTACGATCCGAGTGATAACTATTACTTTAGTTGGAATGATGATTCTAGTAATCCTGACTATAGGTGGAAACAATCAGGAACCGCTGGTAGGGGAACGTGGTATCGTAGTGATAGTCAATCTGCTGAATGGTTCTTTAACTTGGGTGACACTTACGAATACGGTAAGGACATTGCGTTCGATCTTGGCTTCCCAGGACTTGGCCTTTCGTCGGATGTTGGGTTGAACCTTTCGCTTAACTGGACGCTTGAATTTGGTTTCGGTATTTCAAAGGAAAAGGGATTCTACTTTATCTTTGGTAATGGTGACGAAATCAGCGTTACGGCGACAGCTACTCTTGAGGGAAAAATTTTAGGCTCATTGGCTGGGCTTGGACTTTCGTTGGATACTTGGGATGATCCAAATGATAAGGATGATAATGGGCAAAAAGCATTAATTACGCTTGATTTTGGCTTGAATCTGAGTGATCCTGATAAGGAAAAACAAAAGGATGAAAAATTTGAAACAGCTCACACAGATAGTGATGAATCACTTAAGGCTGCCAATGATAGTGCGTCGTTGACTGAAGATCAATTTAATAAGATTGCTACTAAGGATTTCGGTACTGTCGAAGTCACTAAGGCTTTTGAAAAACTTGAATTTAATTATGGTGCTAAGGTCGATATTAATGCTGGCATTAAGGTTGGCATTGCGCGTGATCTTGGTAATAACGTTGAAGGAAATACTCCAAAGTTCCCGAATATTGAAGGTAATTTTGAATTCCTTTGGGTTGCAGGAAAGGATAATGATACCGGTGCATTTAGTGCTGATATAAAATCTCTCGGGTTTTCAAACCTTCAATTTGACATGGGCTCCTTTATTAGCGATGTCCTTGGACCTATCATTGCTAGAATCCAGACGGTGATTAAACCGCTTGAACCGCTCATTGAATTCTTGACGACTCCGTTCCCGGTATTGGATGACCTTGGCATCGAAATTACGCCGCTCGACTTGGCGAAGGAGTTTAGCAAGGGCAAGTTCGACGACTCCATGGTCTATGCCATCAAGGACTTGATAACGATATCCAATTCGATATCCGCTGTTAAGGGAAATGGTTTAAAGATTAAATTGGGCAATTTCTGGTTGATTGGTGGTAGTGTTGAAGATAGTTATGTAAGAAGTGCTCGTAGTTTCCTTGACGGCAAATCTTCTCGCACTTCGCTTTATGACAACTTGGGCGAGTACGCTACACAACTTCAGGCTGGGGCGAATTCCGTTTCCGATCAGGCTTCTTCCTCTGTAAGCAGTGCGGGCTTCAACGTCGGTGACGGCAGCTGGTACTTCTTCTGGCAGGAACCGTCCAAGATATTCCAGTACCTCCTTGGTGAAGATATCGACTTGGTCAAATACACGATGCCAAGGCTCAGCTTTGACTTTAGCTGGGATAAGTTTATCCGCATCTGGGGTCCGCTTGGTGCACGCTTGGGCGTTTCGTTCGGTGCGTCGATTCAGCTGGGCTTCGGTTACGATACGCTGGGCATTCGTCAGTTTATCAGCAGCGGTTACAAGGATTACAGCCGCTTTATCAACGGATTCTATGTTGCCGATAAGGATGACAGGGGCAACGATGTCAACGAACTTTCGTTCCACGGCGGTCTTTCGGCTTCTGCCGAAATCAACGTGGGCGTGTCTGCTGGTGTCGGCGGTGGTGTAGATATCAACGTGGGCTTTAACCTCTACGACCCGAACCACGACGGCAAGGTTCGCCTTGGCGAAATGGGCCAAATTATCAAGAAAGATGGCTTGTTCGGCATGTTCGACGTGAACGGTGCTATTACAGCAAAACTCTATGCATACGTAGATTTGCTGTTCTACACCAAGAAGTGGAACATTACGGGCGACAAGACGTTGTTCAGTTTCAATTTTGAACATTCTTCTTCTCCGATTTTGGCCTCTAAGAATGAGGATGGTAACGTTGTTGGAAACGTAGGTCAGAATGCTGGCGAACGTATATCTACCGACAAGACGAACCCCTCGCTCGATGGCAAAGATGAAACGCTTATTCTTACCGCGAATGGAAACGAAATTGAATGGGCGGGTGATGGTTCTGAAGAAGTTAAGGCGGATAAAAAACTTATCATCAATGCCGAAGAAGGTAACGATAAGATAATCATTACGGGTAAAGCCAACTTTGATATCGAAATCAATGGTGGCGACGGTGATGATATCATTGACCTCTCTGGACTCACAATGATGGGCAACCATGCCGTTATTATCTGGGGTGGTGCCGGTAACGACACCATCAAGGCTGCTCATGGCTTGAACATTATCTTTGGCGATACGGGCGTGGTTCGCATTGATGATGAAAAGAAAAAAGTGAATGCTGGTACGCCTAACGAGAAGGAAGTTGTTGTCAAGCGTAATTTTGTCGCTGAATCTAATGTCGATGCGGGTGTTGCCGGTAAAGATGTTATCATCGGTGGTGATGGACGAGACGTTATATTCGGTGGTGCAGGTGTCGATCAGGTTGATGCCGGTGCCGGTAACGACTTCATCTTCGGTGATGGTGGTAAAATTGAGCTCAACGTTGAAAGTGTAGTAGAAGAAGATGCCTCTAAAGACTTTGAAAATGCTCGAACGGATGAATTGAAGTTTGTTGCAGGTGACATTACCCGTACCGATATCAGTGTTGATGGTGGCGACGATGTAATTATCGGCGGTGCTGGTGACGACGTGATTTACGGTGGTGCTGGCGATGACCGTATTGATGGCGGTGCAGGCGACGATACCATTTATGGTGAACGTGGTAATGACCGTCTCCTCGGTGGTTCGGGTAACGATACCATCTACGGTGGCGTTGGTCACGATATCATCTTCGGTGACGGAATCCAGAGCGAACAAAATGTTCCTGGCAAAACAGAAAAAGTTATTGTTGATTCTGTAGATGTTAGAGATTTGTTTGCCGAAAAGTTCTTCAGCGACGAGTTCAAGGCGGCTCAGTTCAAGAATGGTTATGTTGTAAATAAGTCTGAGTTCAAGGTAGTTGGTTCGACGCAGAGCGTTGATAATCAAGCTGCCGGTGCCGATAAGATTTACGGTGGCGAAGGCGACGACTTAGTCTTTGGCGACAACGGCACTGAAATTGCAAGTGTCGCGAATGGCAATGACATTATCGAAGGTGGTCTCGGCAATGACATCTTGGACGGTAACGGTGGTAACGATACCATTAGCGGTGGTATTGGTAACGATATCGTTTATGGTGGTTCTGGTGACGACCGTATTGATGGTGGTGCCGGTAACGACAGCTTGTATGGCGACCAGGGAATTCGTCAGTATGAAAATAGCGATGGCTTTACAAAGTTTAGCAACCAACAGATTACATTTGGTGAAAATCTTGGCTTGTCAGATGCTATCTATAAAGATGCTGTAAGTGTAGAAATTACAGGTGTTAAGGATGGCAACGACAAGATTATCACGGGTCCGGGCATGGACTTTGTCGATGGTCAGGGTGGTAACGATCAGGTGTCCGTCTCGTTCATGGGCGGTGGCGATACCAGCTACGCCAATATTACGGATTCCGGTAAGGATACTGAAAAGAACGTGCTTACCGTCGAAGGTACTGAATACGACGACACGATGTTGATGCGTATGAATACCGAGAAAAAGACCGTTGGTGAAAATGAAGAAATCGATCACACGCTTGGTTTTGTGGCCTTGACTCCGCAGAGTACGGATAATCCAGAAACGTTCGCCAACACGAATATCGAACGCGTCAACTTCACAAAGGGCATCAATGTCGTGAACGTGAACGCGAACGGCGGTAACGACAAGATATTCATCGATGGTACGGCCAAGATGACGAATGTCGATGGCGGTGCCGGTGATGACCAAATCCAGGTCGGCCAGCTCTATAACTCCGAACGCAATGCCGATCAGAGCATTGCTCCTGATGACGGTTTCGAAACCATCAAGACAACGGATGAACAGTATTTGAGCGATGGCGTTACCGAAAAAACGATCTTGAATGTTGAAGGTGGTGTAGGTATGGATACCATCATCTCCCTCCACAACAAGGGCAAGCTGAACATGGCGGGCGGTCTTGGTGACGATACGTTTGCTATCCATAACTTTGAGACAACTGAAGAAATAACAAAAGAAACGACAGATGAAGATGGTAATACAATCGTCGAAACAGAGATTAAGAACAAGCCGATTACCGGTGGTGCGCTCTCTGTTGATGGTGGCCGCGGATTTGACCGCTTGAGCATTTCCGGCACGAATGGCGATGATACGGCTGTCATTTCGAAGGAAGGTACGCTCAGCAATTCTGTCGGCGTAAAGGCTGTCGGTGTTGAAAAATCGACGTTCTGTGCTGCCGGTGGCGATGACATGTTCTATGTTATCGGCAATAAGAAGGGCGAACAAACTGTCGTTGAAGGTGGCCATGGCAACGATACCGTGTCGATTGGCGGTAGCCTTGATGTAGAAGCAACGCTCCGCAGTGCTGATGATTATGGACAAAAGAATACGCTGTCGTTTGAACTGTTGACGGGTGATAAACTTACCGAAGCCCAAAAGGCTAATTACGATTCCGAAGCGTCTAAAAAGACGAAGACGATGAACGAATCCTATACGGTTCTCGATACTTCTGAGGCTCCGGCTGTATTTATTGCAACACCTACTAAGCGAGGCCTGATTGTTGACAATTCAGTAATCGAAATTACGGAAGGTGCAGAGGATGATACAGTGTTCTATGTGGCGTATTCCGGTGATTTGAAGAGTGGTCGCGTCCATGTGACTTTGACTGCTCCGATGCTCTCGACATCCGCATTCCAAAGTGGCGATAGGGAAATCCTCGTTGGTAAAGATGTAGAATTGCCTTCGGCTAAGGATGTCAAATATGGAAATACTGTTGAATTTGATTTAGATAGTGATACCCCGTATTTTAAGGTTTATGTCAAGGCTCTCGGCGACTTTGTATTTGAAGAAGATGTTGTCAAGACTATCATGATGGATTGCGTCTGGGAATATGACGTTGTTGACGGCTCTGTGTCAAAGACTGAAACTAAAGTGCTTGATAAGTCAGCAAACTCCGTTATGGTGAAAGTGGCTGATTCTAAGAAGGTTTCTGATACTGACGAATTGGAAAAGCTTTTGACAAGGTCCGAAGAATTTGTCATCTCTGGTTTGCCAATCGAATTGGGTTCCATTCCCGTTGATTTGTCAGATCTTGAGCATAGCTCTATGAACGTCTATATCCAAGGCGTTGATGGGTTCTTGTCTTCTTCGACGGATTACAAGCTTGATGCAACAATTGCTGACGGACGTACAACCTATACATTAACGTTAATCGGTAAATATGCAAGTGATACATATAAGAACAGTACTCTTGTCGTGAACTACCGTTCTAACGTAATGGCGATAAACGATTCCAGAATCCGTCTGGCTTACGATAACGTCGATCCGTCCAAGGTGGCTGTTGCTTACGTTATGGTCGATGAAACGACAGGACTGGCTTCGTCGAGCGGGAAATTCATCTTGAATGCGAAGGATTATGCGGATGCTCAGGCTAAGGGTTCCTTTGATGCTGGTGTAGATTCATCCATATACTACGCATTGAACGGCAACGTTCTCGCGTTCTTCAATGGTACGAGCAAACAACTTGCAAATCTGTACGGAATGGTGGGTATCGCTGCAGCTCCGGAAGGATGGCTTAAGGATGATTCCAGTAGCTTGGATTCTGATGGTACGACTTCGGGAACTACCACAAAGGAAAGTTTCTTGACGATTTCGGAATCTTCGCACTACCTTGCCGAAAAGGTTCTTGTTCCTGACGATGCTAACCCTGGACAGACAAAGCCTGAAGAAAGTAATACGTACAATTCAACTTCTTTCGATGTGCAGTTCAATGGAATTGTCGCAAAGGATCAGTTTGTCTATGTCAAGGTTGATGTTGCTGCCATTGTCTCGAAGATGGAAGATGTCGATGTAGAGGGGGCGAAGGTCAAGAATCTTTCTCTCTCCATCACTGATGGTAACGGAAACGCTGTAAGTCCTGAAACCGATGGTTCCTTTGTCCTTGCGTTCAAGGGTGTTGAAAATGGACTTCCGGCGGAATGCTACCATATCACCCTTGTCGCAAAAGCAGACAAAGTTGTAGAAGATTACGGCATCGTTACGATTCCGGCGGGCGAAGGCGACAGCGGAAAGACGATTGAGGATATCGAAGGCAGCGTGTATGCCTACGGCGAAGGTGCCGGCATGGATGCGGACTTCGGCAATCCTGAAGTGCTCCGTTACAAGCACAAGTACGCGGATGCTAGAGGTAATGTTGTTCAGGCAAGCGCAAATGATGAAAAGAACACCTTTGATGAAAGTAAGTTGTCTGTAATTTCCGACATTAGCGATAATGGACTGCAGGTTACGATTCCGAATGATGATTTGTTTAAAGACATGGCGGTGGAGGGTAACACTGTCAAGATTGTCCAGAACGAAGCTACGTCAAAGTGGTTGCGTATCGAGCATGCCGATGAAAGTGCAGATGGAAAGTCTATCGTACTGACTTTGAATGAATCGGTTTATGGATTTGATGAAACTAAGAGTCGTTTGATGTTCTCTGGTCAGAAGGATTATCTCTTCACGCCGGAAGATGACAACACCGACCGTATCTTCGTGAACAACCAGGATTCCGGTGCTGCCGCCCGAAGCACTTTTGAAAAGTTCATTGGTGATGTTGACGGCTCTCAAGAAGAAATTATTGATTCCCTCAAGTTTACGAACAAGGATACTACTGTCGCAGCCGATAAACAGTGGCAGGGTGAAATTGTTGCGAACCACATCGAATACGGTGAATACAACCTTGGCTCTGATGTTGATGTCGTCGATATTTCGAAGACCCTTTACCGCGACGATGGCTTCCAGACGTTCACTGTCGTGAATACGGGTGATGGCGAAGACGAAATTACAGTCCATAGCTATAAGAACGATTATGACGGTCAACTTGTTATCAATGCTGAAAATGGTGGTGATGATACTGAAAACAGTGGCGATAAAATCAATGCTGTTTCAGACGATATTACCAAGAATGGCATGATTGTCTTTGGTGGCAGGGGCCGGGATACAATCAATGTGTCTCAGGGCGTGATTGCGTTCGGCGATATGGGCAATATCGATTACAAGAATGCTAAAGGTGATACTGTCACGAATCTGGGATACAAGGAAGTCGGGTCTGGCGATGATAAGACCTACGAGACCATTCACGCGAAGATTTCCAAGGACAAGAAAACCGGCTTTATCGACAAGCAGACGGATGGTGTTGCTCGTGGAGCGACTTCCATCAAGTCCGTTGGTACGAGTGACGGTATGCATGATGATATCACGGCGGGTGGTCAAGACAGTGTCATTATTGGCGGAGCCGATAGCGATACGATTACCGTCACCGGTAAAAAGAACGTTGTTCTCGGCGATAACGGTGAAGTGAACTACTCGACGGATGAACCTCTCGATGCTGATTGGCGCAACAATGACGAATTGCACGTGTTCCTCAAGAAGGTGCAGACGGATGCTGACAAGGTCGGTGATGTCGATACCATCAATATCACCGGTGGCGAAAACGTAGCCATGGGCGGTGCTGATGGTGATCAGATCATTATCGGCGGTGCAAACAACGTTGTCGTTGGTGATGCTGGCGTCTATACGGTTCACGAAAACAGCTTGACGGTCGAGACGAAGAGCGAGACTCTTGGCGGCAAGGACTTCGTACAGACGGGCGATGGTCAGAATACGATTCTTGGCGGTACTGATGCTGATACGATTCTCACCGGAGAGGGCAATGACGTTATCGTCGGTGATGGCGGCTTGGTCGTCATGGACGAGGATCACAACCCGTTCATCGTGACGAACTCCGGCAAGAACGTTGAAGACGAAACGACCGAGACGAAGTCTGCTGGCGGCGACTTTATCCATGCTGGCAACGGACACAACGTCATCTTCGGCGGTCTCGGCAATGACGAGATTGATTCCGGCTCTGGCGATGATGTCGTGTTTGGCGATAACGGTTATGCGACGTTCCGTGGAAACGCGAACCTTGTGAACAACTTGCTCGAAACGTACAAGGATCTTGAAGGCGTGTTTGAATTCAATAACGCACCTGAGGTTCGTACGTCTGCAACGCTCAGCTTCAACTTCCAGGGGTCTGCTCAGCAGGGACTTGGTGCAAACGAAGAGGCTGGTGCTTCGGAATTCAAGAATAAGCAGTGGAACAACATCAAGGGCAGCCTTGCCGGTACGTACGGCAACGACGACAAGGAAATGGTGCGCTTCGATGACGGTACGCGTGCAAGTTCCGTGAGCGTGAGCTATGCGGGCCACGAGGTTCACCGCAACACCTCCACGGATGTCCGCATCAATATGCAGAACTACAACCACAACTTCTGGGCCAATACGTCGGACAAGAAGCTGATGGCTTCGGGCGTCATGACGACCGCCCCGAACAACCAGATGCAAAGCTACATGGAAGTGGCGGTCGATGGCCTCAAGCAGCACTTCGATAGCTACCAGATTGTAGTTTATCTGGATATTCCGGATTCTCATTCTTGGGCGGAGCAGAGCATTCGCGAAGTGGTGCTGACTATCGGTGACTACACGGAATCGTTCTTCGTAAACGACTACCAGGGTGCGAACTTTAACGGGCAATATGTGCAGTCGAGTTACACGTCCGCACAGGAAATTATCGATATCATCAACTCTAATAAGGGTAAGCCTGCCAACCAGCAAATCAATACCTACGGTAACTATGTTGTCTTTAATGTGTCGTCCGAGCATGCTCTTGACCGTGCTGTGATTACTATTCGTGACGGCTATACTGCGGATCAGATGAACGGCAAGGATTTGCCGGGCATTGCGGGCCTCCAGATCAAGGGCCAGCTCCATAAGCAGGATATTGCCGCTTCTACGGATGTCGAGTTCGGTGGCGACGATGCAATCCTTGCTCGCAGCGGTGACGATATCGTGGTGGGTGGAACTGGTCGCGACACGATTGTGACCCATGGTACGGATGACGTTATCAGGGACGGCAAGGTGATTTCTCGTGCTGAAGACCTTGCGAAGGACGAACAACTGGCTACGGGCGACAATGCACAGGATGAATCCGTCCAAGAAGCTCTTAGGCAGAAACGTGAAAATGATGCGTATGTCCGTGCACACACGACACCTGGCGATGACCGTCTGGGCATTTACGATAACGATGTCGTATTTGGCGACAATGCGAAGATGCTCTTCACGGAACGCGACGGCGATTTGAGAACTGCTTCGACGCTTACGACTGCTGAATCTGTCACGATTTCGAAGGATGAAATTTCCCATAGCGAAATGGACGAGAACGGCAAGGAACGTAAGAACGAAGAAAAGTACAAGGATACCATCATTACCGGCGACGGCAATGACGTCGTGGTGGGTGGCATCGGCGCAGACACCATCAAATCGGGTGCTACTGCTACGGCAGAAAACAAGTTCGACGGTGTGAACGTCTGGTCCTTGAACTTCACGAGCGAAAACGCCAACAGTTCCAACTCCATTGTTGCGGGCGAAGCTGCCGGTGTTGTCGTGGATACGAACTGGACCAACATGTACCTGAAGAACGGGGGCTTGCACAAGAAGTATCGTAAAGATGGTGACAGTTCTGCCGATAATTCTTTTGAAGGTATCGATGTCAACATCTCCGCCTACAGGGAAAATGATTGGAACTGGCAGAATGCTGGCAACTACAGCATGACCAACGAGAACTACGACGAACTTGATGGCGATACGGCAAACTCGAAGCTTTACAATTTCTATCTCGCTGCACAACAGCAAGAAGAAATCAAGCTCAATTTGAACAATATCAACCAGAAGTTTGGTCAAAACACCAAGTACGATGTCTATGTGTATCTCGGTGGTGACAACAACGATACGGATACCTACAACTATCTGTATAGAATAAAGTTGACCGATGCGAATGGCAAAGAATACAGGCGATTCCTCAATGATTGGACGGGCCACAAGTTCGACGGCGATTACAAGGAAGCGACCTGCGAAGATTACTATGACGCATTGGACGCCCTTACCGATTATTCGACTCCGCGTGTCGAAATTATCGGAAACTACGTGGTGTTCCATGACCTTACCGGTGACTTTGTCGATATCCGCATTAAGAACGTCTATTCCTTCGGTGGACAGAGTCCGAAGAACTTGCCGATGATTTCTGCGGTGCAGATTGTCTCCGGCGAAACCAAGGGAATCGCGGACATTGGCGGCGACCACGACAAGGATCTTGTCTATGGCGACGAGGCGAAACTCTGGTTCGACTTGGATGTGCCTTTCGCGACTGACGAAAATATCCAGGATTACAAGAACCGCGTAATCGAGGCGAAGTCTGTCTTGGTTGACAACGATGTCGCCAAGGCGGTAAGCACCGAAGATACAATTGACACGGGCAAGGATCGCGATGTTGTTGTGGGCGGTGAAGGCGCCGACACGATTACGACGGGTGACGGTGATGATATCGCTCTCGGTGGCAATGCGAACTTGATTGTTGAACACAACAACCCGGTGGGCGTGTTTACCCCGAACACCGAAATTGTCCTTGACCAGCATACGATTGACTTGAATTCTCACCGTAACCATCTGGACAACGACAACGCCAATGTTCAGCAGTTCCAGAATATGCTCAATCAGCACCAAATTCAGGGTATTGATACGAACGTGGATAATTCTAACGACCGTAAGGATACTTTTGAGATGGGCTCTGGCAGGAACCTGACTTCTGAAGGTTCTTGGAGCACGGAACAGCTCGTTGTTCCGCAGACAGAACCTGACGACCCGAACGGTCAGGGTCAAGGCAGTGGTGAAGGCCAGGGCCAAGGTCAAGGCGGCGACGAAGGCCAGGGCCAAGGTCAGGGCAGCGGCGAAGGCCAGGGCCAGGGACAAGGTCAGGGCAGTGGCGAAGGCCAGGGTCAGGGACAAGGTCAGGGCAGTGGCGAAGGCCAGGGCCAAGGACAAGGTCAGGGCAGTGGCGAAGGCCAGGGCCAGGGACAAGGTCAGGGCAGTGGCGAAGGCCAAGGTTCTCAGGAAATGCGTGTGGAGCAGCTCACCAGCGTGCCGCAGATTATTACGCTTGTCGCAGGTGAACAAATCAAGCTCGTTTGCACGGATTACCCGAAGGGCAACCAGTGGTGGACTCCGAACGTCGTCATCTACGGCAACAATGCGGGCAACAGTTCGATTCCAGAAATCGACTGGGCTTGGGATGGCGAAAACAGGGCCCACACGAATGTTGGCTACAACGTAAGGGTGGATATCCCTGACCATCCGAACGGTGCCAACGGCTCGTACGAAATCTATCTCACCGCGAAAACGAGCGGCGCGATAATCCTTTACGTCGAGCAAGGCTAATACGTTGTTGTAACATGCGAAGCACCATGATGACTTTGTCACCATGGTGCTTTTTTTTACTTTGTCATTCCCGCGGGAATCTCTTTTGAAAAAAACATACCCTTATGTAAATTTTATTCAAAATTTTTATATATTTTAAATAACCCTTGCGGAGGATATCCTATGAAACAATTTTTAGCTACTTTATCTCTCGTCTTTAGTCTTTCGTCTTTTATCTCGTTGACCGCCTGCGGCGACGACAGCAGCACATCCGTAAATGACGAAGAATCGTCTTCTTCAGTCGTTCAAAGCAGTAGTAGTGTCACCCTGAGCGGAGCGTCAGCGAAGTCGAATGGGTCCAGTGACGGAAAGAAGGTCTCGTCCTCCTCTAGCAAAATAGTCGTAGCGAGCAGCAGTAGCCGTAAGACGGATGGCGGCTCGGAGGCCGCTATGACGAGTTCCTCCAGTAAAAAGGTTGCTTTGTCGTCCTCGGGCAAAGCCTCATCGTCATCCTGGAGCGAAGCGATAGGATCAAGTAACAGCAAGCCGTCTTCTTCCAGCAAGGAGATTGCCACGAACTCTTCGAGTTCTCGCAATGACAATTCTAGCAGCAGTGAGTATGTCCCCTTCGATCACTCGAAAACACTTGCTAATGCGAGTAAGGTTGGCAAGGATGCCTACAAGCAATTCACTGACCAGCGCAATGGCCGGAGTTATTATTACATAACAATATATTCTGAATATAAAGGTTATTCCGTGACCGTAATGGCGGAAAATTTGAATATCGGTGAAATGGTTCTAGGCAAGGACGACCAAAGTGACGATACCAAGGTAGAACGTTATTGCTACAACAACGATACTACTTTATGCGATGAGTTCGGCGGACTCTACCAGTGGGCTGAGATGATGCAATTGCCCAGTCGCTGCAATACGGAAAGTTGTGCGGACTTGATACAGCCGAACCACCAGGGAATTTGCCCGGATGGTTGGCGATTGTTTACATACGATGATTTTGCTGTTGTGATGGGGTATAAGGATGAATTCGGATCTGGTATTAAGGGGCTTCGCTCCGCTTATGCTTTCGGAGGGAACAACTACAGTGGTTTTTCACTTACTGGTGCTGGAATGAGAACAAAGGGGGGGGGGTTTGCTGATTTGAAGAAGGGGATGTATTGGTATCTTCCTGAAGAATTTGAAGGAAAAGAAATATCTCATGCTCATTCAGGTTTTGTATCATCCGATGATGATTACGCTCCAACAAGAAATAATAAAGCTACAAAAATTCAAGGTTATTCCGTCCGCTGTGTAAAAGTTGAACAGTAGTTTCGCTTATTTTGTCTTGCCCGGCAATCATACGTTGTCCGGGCATTTTTTTTAGTAAAACATTTGTAATTCAATTTACCCTTGCGGAGGATAACCTATGAAACAATTTTTAGCTACTTTATCTCTCGTCTTTAGTCTTTCGTCTTTTATCTCGTTGACCGCCTGCGGCGACGACAGCAGCACATCTGTAAACGACGAAGAATCGTCTTCTTCAGTCGTTCAAACCAGTAGTAGTGTCACCCTGAGCGGAGCGTCAGCGAAGTCGAATGGGTCTAGTTGCAGTACCAAAAAATCTTCAAGTAGCCGCATGGATTCTATCGGCTCTTCGAGCCTCCAGAATGACAAGAAATCCTCATCCTCGACGAAGAGTCCTTCGTCATCCTGGAGCGAAGCGATAGGATCCAGTAACAGTACCAAAAAGCCTTCCTCCTCCTCCAAAACCGTCGTTCAAAGCAGTAGCAGTGTCACCCTGAGCGCAACGTCAGTGGAGTCGAATGGGTCCAGTGCGGCATCCTCCAGCAGCGAATACGTCCCCTTCGATCATTCTAAGACGCTTGCCGAAGATTGGCGTGTCGGAGAAAATCGTTACAAGCAATTCACCGATCCGCGTAATGGACGCAGTTATTATTATATAACCATTACTTCTGTTTATAGTGGTGATTCTGTGACTGTAATGGCTGAAAATCTGAACATCGGCGAGATGGTTCTGGGCAAGGATGACCAGAAAGACGATACCAAGATAGAACGTTACTGTTACAATAACGATACCACCAAGTGCGATGAGTTCGGAGGCTTATACCAATGGGCTGAGATGATGCAGCTGCCTAGCCGTTGCAATACCGAAAGCTGCTCGAACTTGATACAACCGAACCATCGAGGCATTTGCCCAGAAGGCTGGCGGCTGATGACTTATGATGACTTTGTTGTAATAGAAGGTTACAAAGATGAATTCGGATATGGCATTAAGGGCTTACGTTCGGCTTATGGCTTTGGTGGAAATAACTACAGCGGTTTTTCTCTTACCGGTGCGGGATATAGAACAAAAAAGGGGGGGTTTGAATCTATAAGAAAATCTGTATCTTGGTTTTATCCTGAAGAATACGAAAATGAAGAGTATAAAATAAAAAAAGAGGGTAATGCTTATGCGGGTGGGGCTTCGGCCTTGAATGATTATGCTCCAAATAGAGATGAATTTAGCGAAAAGATTTTAGGTAATTCCGTCCGTTGCGTAAAAGTTGAACAGTAGTTTTGCTTATTTTGTCCTGCCCGGCAATTACTCGTTGTCCGGGCTTTTTTACTGCCCAAACTTTGTATATTTTATTTGCGGAGGATAACCTATGAAACAAGTTCTAGCTACTTTATCTCTCGTCTTTAGTCTTTCGTCTTTCTGTCATCCTGGAAGGAGCCGTAGGCGACTGATAGGATCCATGCTTTTTGCCATTGCGTTGTGCCTTACCGCTTGCGGTGACGATAGCAGCACATCTGTAAATGACGAGGAATCGTCTTCTTCAGTCGTTCAAAGCAGTAGTAGTGTCACCCTGAGCGGAGCGTCAGCGAAGTCGAATGGGTCTAGTAGCAGTACCAAAAAATCTTCAAGTAGCCGCATGGATTCTATCGGCTCTTCGAGCCTCCAGAATGACAAGAAATCCTCATCCTCGATGAAAACTCCATCGTCATCCTGGAGCGGAGCGATAGGATCTAGTAACAGCAAGCCTTCTTCCTCCAGTCAAAAATCTGATTCCGGAACGTCGTCCGGGATGACAAGCAGCAGCCAAAAAGCCGTCGCGAGTAGCAGCAGCGAATACGTCCCCTTCGATCATTCGAAAACCTTGGCCGAAGATTGGCGTGTCGGAGAAAATCGTTACAAGCAATTCAATGACCCGCGTAATGGCCGCAGTTATTATTATATAACCATTACTTCTGTTTATAGTGGTGATTCTGTGACTGTAATGGCTGAAAATCTGAACATCGGCGAGATGGTCCTGGGCAAGGATGACCAGAACGACGATACCAAGATAGAACGTTATTGCTACAATAACGACACCACCAAGTGTGATGAATATGGCGGACTCTACCAATGGGCGGAGATGATGCAGCTGCCCAGCCGTTGCAATACCGAAAGCTGCTCGGATTTGATACAAGAAAACCATCGAGGCATTTGCCCAGAAGGTTGGCGGTTGATGACCTATGATGATTATGTTGTAATAGAAGGCTACAAGGATGAATTCGGCTATGGCATTAAGGGACTTCGCTCTGCCTATGCTTTTGGTGGAAATAATTATAGCGGTTGGTCCCTCACCGGTGCTGGATTGAGAACGCTTAAGGGTGGGTTTGACGATTTGAAAAAGGGGGTGTATTGGTATCTTCCTGAAGAATTTGAAGGAAAAGAATCGTCTCATGCTCATTCGGGTATGGTGTCGGCTGATGGTGATTATGCTCCAACAAGAAATAATAAGGCTACAAAAACTCAAGGCTATTCCGTCCGTTGCGTAAAAGTTGAACAGTAGTTTCGCTTATTTTGTCTTGCCCGGCAATCATACGTTGTCCGGGCTTTTTTACTGCATAAACTTTGTATATTTTATTTGCGGAGGATATCCTATGAAACAATTTTTAGCTACTTTATCTCTCGTCTTTAGTCTTTCGTCTTTTATCTCGTTGACCGCCTGCGGCGACGACAGCAGCACATCCGTAAATGACGAAGAATCGTCT
>JAEEGJ010013662.1_pt1 | contig 19585 bp, 16 predicted proteins | sample 8958761 | NCBI WGS metagenome assembly JAEEGJ01 (sample SAMN16246546, study PRJNA631951) | gut metagenome | biome: gut microbiome; feature: rumen; material: RS-attached | host: Bos | place: Iran: Karaj | collected 2018-10 | reverse complement strand
ACTTGGCTGGTTCAGACTCTCGTCCATTGACCAATATTCCTCACTGCTGCCTCCCGTAGGAGTTTGGACCGTGTCTCAGTTCCAATGTGGGGGACCTTCCTCTCAGAACCCCTACTGATCGTAGGCTCGGTGGGCCGTTACCCCGCCGACTACCTAATCAGACGCATCCCCATCCCTTAGCGGTAAACCTTTGGTATAAATCAGATGTCCTCAATATACAACATAGGGTATTAATCCGCATTTCTACGGGCTATGCCCTACTAAGGGGAAGGTTGGATACGCGTTACTCACCCGTGCGCCGGTCGCCATCAATCTTAGCAAGCTAAGATCATGCTGCCCCTCGACTTGCATGTGTTAAGCCTGTAGCTAGCGTTCATCCTGAGCCAGGATCAAACTCTTCATTGTATAAAATATCTTCGATATTTTCTACGAGTCTTCGTCGTCGCTCGGAAATTGAAAGCAAGCTTTCATTTCTCTCGCTCCTAGAAGCCTTGTAAATACTATATCTTTTAATCTGTCTCAGAACGACTATCCAGTATCAAGTTAAAGCACCTTTGTCAATCTCTTGACGGTTTGTTCTTCTATTACCCAAGAGCATTTCTGCTCTCGCTTCTTGTACTACTTCTGTCTATGTAAATCTTTCAAAGAACTCTTTCTTTTTGCCCCGCACCTCAATTTTTGCGCGAAAGCGAGTGCAAAGGTACAACAAATTTCGATACCTTCCAAACTTTTAATGGAAAATTTTATCGAAATCCCAAAAGTTTTCGGGATTCATGACAATTCGCCAATACACCTTATATTATTAATAAAGGGATTATTCGAAAAGCTCATCAATTTCGACCTCAGAACCCTCCTCTAAAGACTCGTCGACAAATGAACATGGATCATAACCTTCTGGCAAATCGAATATCGCATTTTCATTATAGCCTAACTGCTCATCTTTATACACCTGTTGCATATAAAGAGCAAAGATTGGCAGAGCTCCAGATGCACCTTGTCCCATTGCCATTGAGTTGAAATGAATATCGCGGTCATCGCCGCCAACCCAACATGCATTAACAAGTGTAGGCAGAATACCCATAAACCAAGCATCGCTATTGTTATTGGTTGTTCCCGTCTTTCCGCCGATGTCACCTTTCAAGTTGTACTTGAAACGCAAACGACTGGCAGTTCCTCCATCCACAACACTCTTAAGCATATAAATCATCTTATTAGCACTCTCCTCGCTTATCACCTCATTCATACGAGGTTGGAACTGAGCAATTACATTACCCTCACCATCTTCAATCTTAGTAACAAACATCAGAGAAGCACGAATACCATGATTAACAAAAGCGGTATATGCACTAGCCATTTCACCAACACTGATATCACAAGGACCTAAGCAAAGAGACATAGATGGATGAATTTCAGGATTACGTATACCATATTCATGGAGCAAATCAACAAATGCCTGTGGATTAAGCTTGCTCATCAGATAAGCAGATATCCAGTTATTAGACTGTTGGAGTCCCCACTTCAGTGTTACCATCTCCCCATAACGAGCTTTGCTACCGTTACGAGGAGTCCAAGCCTGTCCTGCTACCATATAGGTCTGCTGTACATTAGGAGCAACATCACAAGGTGAAAAACCATTTTCCATCGCTAACGAATACAGGAAAGGCTTAATCGTCGATCCAACCTGACGACGGCCATCCATTACCATATCATAAGCGAAATGAGCATAATCAAGTCCACCGACATATGCTTTCACGTGTCCATTTTGTGGACATACACTGACAAAGCCCGTCCTCAAGAATGATTTGTAATATTTTATCGAATCAAGAGGTGTCATGATTGTATCAACTTCACCATGATAGGTGAACACAGACATTTCCGTTGGTGTGCGAAATGATTTATGAATCTCATCATCAGATGCACCACTCTCCTTCAACACTCTGTAGCGTTCACACTGACGGACGGAACGGTTCAAGATCTGTTGGACTTGCTGAGAGGTCAGATTAGAAGAATAGGGCGCATTTGCCTTGTTCTTGTTCTCCTTGTCAAAAGCAGGCTGCAGGAATTTAACCACATGTTGGTATGCGGCCTGTTCTGCATATTTCTGCATTCTTGAGTCTATGGTTGTATATACTTTCAAACCATCCGTGTATATACTGTAGTTATCGCCATTACGCTTCTTGTTTTTGTTGCACCAACCATACAAAGGATCTGATTCCCAATTAATTGAGTCATTAAAATACTTCACCATATTCCATGAAGGATAGAGCGCACGCTCAGGCTTTTTTGCTGTGAGATAACGACGGAGGAACTCACGCAGGTATACAGCAAGTCCTTCCTTATGATCAGATACATGGAACTTTAAAGTGAGAGGTTCTGCACAATATTTGTCGAATTCTTCCTGAGTCAGATAACCAGCTTTCAACATCTGCCCAAGAACCACATTACGGCGATCACGGCTACGTTCTGGATTACGGACAGGATTGTAGTACGACGGGTTCTTGCAAAGTCCGACGAGCGTCGCCGACTCGGTAACTGTCAAATCCTTCGGTTCTTTACTGAAATAAGTGTTTGCAGCAGTCTTGATGCCGACAGCGTTATGAAGGAAGTCAAAATAATTCAGATACATCGTAATAATTTCATCCTTCGTATAGTTACGCTCCAGCTTCACAGCGATAACCCACTCAATAGGTTTCTGAAGCAGTCGTTCCATCGTTGTACTAGCGTGTTCTGAATAGAGCTGCTTAGCCAATTGCTGGGTAATGGTTGATCCACCACCAGCACTTTTCTGCCCTAATAATCCACGTTTAACCACAGCACGTCCAAGTGCATAGAAATCTATGCCGGAATGGTCGTAGAATCTCACATCCTCCGTAGCCACGAGTGCTTTCACAAGCGACGGAGCAATCTTTGTGTAATCGACCATCACACGATTCTCACGGTTATAATTCCACGTTCCAATCAATTTGCCGTCGGCAGAATAGATCTGAGTGGCAAAACGGTTGATAGGGTTCTGCAAGTCCTCAATAGGAGGCATATAACCAATCCATCCTTCGTTAATGGCATAAAATGCGGTTGCAGCACCGAAAATGATGATAAACAATAATGTCCACAGAAAATAGACAAATAGCTTCCTCATAATCTAAATAATGTTACTTTTTTAAGTATCTTGGTGCAAAATTACAATTTTCTTTGATAATATCGCACGGAAATCAGAAATAATGTGTAATTTTGTGCCAACAAAATCAAAATTACGAATGGATAAGCATAATTTTGTAACAATTGCCGATCTCACAAGGGAGAAAATTCTCTATATGATTGAGATGGCAGAAGAGTTTGAGAGACATCCCAACAGGGAGTTATTAAAGGGAAAAGTAGTAGCTACACTTTTCTTTGAGCCGTCGACACGCACACGACTCAGTTTTGAGACAGCAGCCAATCGTCTGGGGGCTCGTGTCATCGGATTTGCCGATCCCAAGATTACCAGTGGAACAAAAGGTGAGACCCTGAAGGATACAATCCTGATGGTTTCAAACTATGCTGACGTTATCGTGATGCGTCATTTCATTGAGGGCGCAGCTCAATATGCATCTGAGGTCGCACCTATTCCTATTGTCAATGCAGGCGACGGTGCCCACCAGCATCCTTCACAGTGTATGCTCGACCTTTATTCTATTTACAAGACTCAGGGAACACTGGAGAACCTTAATATATATATGGTAGGAGACCTGAAATATGGTAGAACGGTTCACTCATTGCTGATGGCTATGCGCCATTTCAATCCCACTTTCCATTTCGTTGCACCTAAGGAGCTTGCGATGCCAAATGAATATAAGCTCTATTGCAAAGAGCATGGGATCAAGTATCAGGAACATACAGCTTTCAATGAGAAAATCATTGCTGATGCAGACATTCTCTATATGACACGTGTACAAAAGGAGCGTTTTTCCGACTTGATGGAATATGAAAGAGTCAAGAATGTATATGTGCTGAATAACGACATGCTGAGAAGCGCCAAGCCCAACATGAAGATTTTACACCCCCTACCCCGCGTCAATGAGATTGCATACGAGGTAGACGACAATCCTCATGCATACTATATCCAACAGGCCGGTAATGGTCTCTTCGCACGTGAGGCCATCTTCTGCGATGTTCTCGGCATCAGCTTGGAGGAAGTTAAAAACGACAAAACCATCATCCTATGAACAAAAAAGAACGTCTGGTAGCCGCCATTGAGCACGGCACAGTAATTGACCACATACCCGCAAGTAAGACCTATCAAGTGGCCAGCTTGTTGGGGCTCTTTGAATTAGAGACCCCCGTAACCATTGGAATCAACTACCCATCACAGAAAGTGGGCAACAAAGGTATCATCAAGGTTTCGGACAAGTTTTTCACAGACGATGAGATCTCACGGCTTTCTGTTGTAGCCCCCAATGTCATCCTCAATATCATTCGCGACTATGAGGTAGTGGAAAAGAAGACGGTAGTGACACCTGACGAAATCAAGGGTATCGTCAAATGCAACAATCCCAAGTGTATCACGAATAATGAGCCGATGGCTACCCATTTCCATGTGGAGAATAGCATTCTGACATGTCACTATTGTGAGAAGGAACAAGATATTAATAAGGTAGAATTAGTTTAAACCCAATAAAAAGAACAATGAACAGAGACAACACAATCTTTGAGTTGATTGAGAAAGAGCATCAGCGCCAGTTGAAAGGTATCGAGCTGATTGCAAGTGAGAATTTCGTGAGTGATCAGGTAATGGAGGCTATGGGCAGTTACCTCACCAACAAGTACGCAGAGGGCTATCCAGGACATCGTTATTATGGTGGTTGCCAAGTAGTTGACGAAGTCGAACAGTTGGCTATCGACCGTGTCTGCAAACTCTTTGGTGCTGAGTATGCTAATGTTCAGCCTCACTCAGGCGCACAGGCCAATGCCGCTGTACTGCTGGCAGTCCTGAAGCCTGGCGATACCTTCATGGGACTGAATCTGGATCACGGTGGTCACCTTTCTCATGGTTCTCGCGTGAATACTTCAGGTCTTATCTACAATCCTATCGGCTACAACCTCAACAAGGAGACAGGTCGTGTAGATTATGACGAGATGGAGCAGCTCGCACTCGAGCATAAGCCCAAGCTGATTATCGGTGGTGGTAGTGCCTACAGCCGTGAGTGGGATTACAAACGTATGCGCGAAATAGCAGATAAGGTTGGCGCACTTCTGATGATCGACATGGCTCACCCCGCAGGTCTGATTGCAGCTGGATTGCTGGAGAACCCAGTGAAATATGCACATATCGTAACCTCTACAACCCACAAGACGCTTCGTGGTCCTCGTGGTGGTATCATCCTGATGGGCAAGGACTTCGAGAACCCCTGGGGTCTGAAGACACCAAAGGGTGTGGTGAAGATGATGTCTACGCTGCTTAATTCTGCCGTATTCCCTGGTCAGCAGGGTGGTCCTCTGGAGCATGTGATTGCTGCTAAGGCCGTTGCTTTCGGTGAGGCTTTGCAGCCAGAGTTCAAGGAGTGGGCAAAGCAGGTTCAGAAGAACGCCAAGGTTCTGGCAGAGGAGCTTGTTAAGCGTGGCTTCGGCATCGTCAGTGGTGGTACTGATAACCACTCTATGCTCGTAGACCTGCGCTCTAAGTATCCTGATCTGACTGGTAAGGTAGCTGAGAATGCGCTGGTGGCCGCTGATATCACTGTGAATAAGAACATGGTTCCGTTCGACAGCCGCTCAGCTTTCCAGACTTCTGGTATCCGTCTTGGTACACCAGCTATCACCACTCGTGGCGCTAAGGAGGATCTGATGATTCAGATTGCCGCCTGGATTGAGGAAGTGCTGAATGATCCTGAGAACGAGCAGGTAATCGCCAGCGTTCGTCAGCGCGTCAACGAGAAGATGAAGGAATATCCTCTCTTCGCATATTAATCCATCTGAAAGTTGATTGATAACATTAACTCGGGGCAACCATATGGCTGCCCCGATTCTTATTCTTTTTTGTCGCCTCCTGATTCTTCTTCAGGGGCCTTGGTCACTGTAATCTTCACACTATATGTATGCTCGCCGTCTGACGAAGTAACCTTTAACGTAGCCGTACCCTCAGAAACACCTTGGACGTTACCATCTGACGTAACAGTTGCCACTTTCACATCAGACGACTCCCACGTAATATCATCGTCACCCGTATTATTAACGAGTTCTACTTTCACAGCGCTACCTGCACTGACACTAACATCATTCTCAATATACAGTGCTCTGGTTTGTGTTATCTTAATTTTCTTTTGCAGGTCATCCCAGGCAGGATTCTCTATAATGACATAACCAGTTCTGGTCTTTTTCTTCTCAGTAAACGATTCTACTCTGAATGACTCAGTGAAAACCGTATCATTTTCCTGTTTCGTCCCACTTTTTGAAATCCAGTCGTCCTGCGGATGTACATCATATGCGATATTAGTCTTCACTGTTACCTTGACAACTCCGCCTAATTCATCAATACTCAGTACAAGAGGATCAACATTTAACACAGCTTCGAACTGTTGATCAATGGTTATCTTGACTTTCACATTAGGATCCTTATCGCTAACAACGTATACATAACCTGTTCGATTATCATAAGAATCATTCTTGGCAATATTCAGGACAACGCTCGTATCCTTAAGTGCTCTTGTCTTAGCATCCTGGGAAAGAGATAGGGAAATCCAATCTGCATCATTATCATCAATCTTCACAGAATATGAGATATTGGTCTGGACAGGAATCGTTACTTGTCCGCCAGCAGTCGCTACAGTGAGATGATCTTCTGTTATCAGCAGAGCGTCTAACTGAGCCTGCGTGACATTGAAGGTACGAGTCTGAGTCGTGTCTATCACATCAGAAAGGGTTACGACTGCTACTCGCTGATCGTACGACGTATTTTCATCTACATTTACCCTGATCAGACAAGAATCCTTCTGGATTTTGGCTTTACACCACGCTGAATTTGACGAAATCTTATAGTGACTCAGATCTTCAAGCCTGAACGTCTGTACAGCAGAAGAGGCACTGGACGGGAAAGACATATCCTTGAGAATCAACTCTTTGATCCGACTCTCATACGTGTCTCCCTTACAGCCAGTGAAGCCTGATCCTGCGATGACTGATGCGAGTAAAAGACCTATGATCTTTATCGTCTTCATTCTTAATAACGGCTCTCCTTGAAAATACTGATCTTATCAATATTATTTCTCAGTTGCTACGTACGTAAAATCTGCATATGGGCTCTTGGTTATATAATAATTAAAGCCCAAAACATAAGAATAAGTTGCCGTTTCGCTCTCATCTGCTGGTGCATCGACATCAATGTCTATTTGTCTATCATTACCTGCTGAGATGTTAATATTGTAATTGACATTTTTTAAGAACTGAGTTGTTATCTGATCTCCGTCTTTAGTTACTCGGGTCACATCAACTGATCTTAAAGTAATATCCCTTTCAGTTTCTTTATTATATAAAGTACATTTAACACTGGTCTTTGTAGTTGACCAGCCTGTTGCCTCCAAATTCGCTTCTGTCACATTGCCAACATGGACATCCACATTGTCAGAATACTTCCCATCAACTGAAATAACGGTAATCTTGGCCTCACCCTCAGTAACGCCAATGACAGTACCGTCCTTTGTGACAGTTGCAACTTTTTCATTGTTAGAAGTCCATACAACCTCCTGCTCAGTATCGTTGGTGAGTGTCAAGCCATAACGGCCTCCTACGTTCACATCGATTTTAGTTTCCTCAATATACAGAAGCCTGTTCTGAATAACAGTCACTGTAATATCTTTGGTTGTAATAGGTGAGACAGCGCCTGAAAAGACAATACGTCCTGTTCTGCTATGTTTCTTCTCTGTAAACGGACTTACGATCATCTTGTATATATAAGTCTCGTCATCAACCTCCTCAATAATACCTTTCATGATCCAGTCAGAATAATCGTTTACATCCACAGGAACATTTGTAGTAACCTTGATACTGATTTCATGACTAAGTTCATCATCAACCGTTATCTTCTGAGGATCAACATCGAAAATAACTGTAAATGCCTGATTGATGGTAATTCTGATGACTTCACCTTTGGTATTCTTAGGATCATATATTTCAATATATCCTTTACGAGTAGCATAGGTCCCATTCTTTGCTATACTAAAAGTGAGGGTATGTTTCTCCAGACCTCTGGTAGAAGCCGTTGTTGACTGCTTGATCCACTCTGAATACTCCGAAGGAATATTGACCTTGAAATCAATATTGGTCATCACGTCAACAGTAATCTGCTCTCCCTCGGTAGGAATATTGAAGGATGTCTGGTCTTCAGGAACAAACAAACCGTCTTTTTGAACCTGACTGACGGTAAATGTACGTGTCTTGGTGGGATCTTGGGTGTCACTAATCGTCACAATAGCCGTACGCCCGTCATATGTATCATTGGCTTCTGCCGTCACAACCATCTGAGAAGACGCTACAACAAAAGAAACATTACACCATGATTCGCTCGATTTTGCAACGTAGTTGGTCAGGTCCTCGTTTCTGAATGTCTGTGTATCTGAAGATGCAGTAGCCGGGAAGGCCACATCCTTAATGACCAGTTCATTGATTCTGCTTTCATACGGATCGTCTTTGCAACTCGTGAGAGCCATACAGAGGATTGCAATAACTAAAAACAGTCCAAATGCACTAAATTTTCTCATTTTATAAACTATTTATATTACACAATTTGGGTGCAAAGATACAAAACTTTTTATAAACATGCACTTTTCAGACACTTAATTTTTCATAACGACCTGCAAAGGAGCCTCTAAAGAGCGCATAAACCAGCCTATTCTGGCCTGCCATTCCTCCTCCGTGCGCACATCGTACTTTGACCATGCAGAGCCGAAATAGTAGGTAAAATGCTCCCCCTGATAATTCTGAACGATGCCCAGGGCATGATGGCCGATCTTCCTGGTTGCCACTTCCCCATAAGGGAACAACGCAGCCACATATAACGGTGCATGGTGCACGTCAGGCTGGTCTGTCGGATCGGTATAGGCCACATAATTCTTCCCCAAGATGACTCCCTCAGGATCTTCCTTCTGGATGACGACACCCGAACAAAACGCTACTGGACTCGAGATACCATCGTACCACACTTCCATTCTGTTAAAATTCGAACCTTTATCCAGTCTGATCAGACGGCTCTCGACAATCGTATCCCCACGGACGATGCGCGGACTCTGACGCAGACAGACCTCAAAGCGCAGAGGACCATGTGTCAATACCTCAAAGCGCTCGAAACAATAAGGCATCACAATACTGTCGCCCAATAAGAGTGCAGGCGCCCCACAACCCAGTGTCGCACCGACCTTGTAAGGATCAAGTCCCCTGCCGTGATCATGATGGTAGGAGTTAATACGATAGAGCGAATCACCCCTATGACGATCAATTCTCCGAAGCGAATCTACCTTCGGCATCATCACCACATCCTCTATATAATAACGGTCGTTGACTACTGGATCTGGCGTATTCTTAGTCCAGACATCGATACCCAAACTACGTTCACCCGTGGCCTCCAAAGCAGGTCCGTATACTCTGTAGGCACCGCGATCGTTTTCCCAGGCAAAGTCATCCTTTCGCTCAGGGTGGATCGTTCCGTCGCAGAAATCAGGGAACTGGGGGGTAGCGCCTTTCACCAGCGTATAACTGTTTGTACCATGCTTTCTGACATAGGCACCAATCAGCAGTTTTCCATCGTGCGTCCATTGGCACGGGATGTCCAACCCTGCCCTATCCAGCACACGGATACTGTCACAAGTTGTCTTCAGACGCTTGCACACTTCTTCGAGCGGCAGCTCAATCACCTCTTCGCGATACTCATTGGAGGGATTAGTCACCTCAATGGTCATCTGCGCTTTAGTCTCCATGAAGGCAGACATCAGCAACAAGGATAGCATCAATCTTGAAACGTTCATTTCAGCTCTGTATTAAAATGATTTATCGCCTGTCGGAATAAGTGATGGCGGGTATTACCGCCGAAGATGCTGTGATTACGATTAGTATAGACCAACTGCCGGAAATCCTTATCAGCCTGCACAAGTGCCTCCACGTATTCTGCCGTATTCTGATAGTGTACGTTATCATCAGCCAATCCGTGACAAATCAGCAAGGCACCATGCAATTGCGAAGCCCTGAATATAGGATTCACCTCGTCGTAACCGCTTTTGTTTTCATTCGGTGTACGCATATAACGCTCCGTATAGATGGAGTCATAATAGCGCCAGCAGGTAGGAGGAGCTATCGCCACACCAGCCTTGAAGACAGGACGTCCCTCCGACATCGACATCAGCGTGTTCCAGCCACCATACGACCATCCCCAGATACCGATTCGCTCTTTGTCGACATAAGTCTGCTGACCAAGCCACAAAGCCGTTTCCACCTGATCACGTGCCTCGAGTTCACCCAGACGGAGATAGGTACATTTCTCGAAGTCAGCCCCTCGGCCACCAGTTCCGCGATTATCCACACAAACACAGATATAGCCCTGCTGAGCCAGATACTGCTCCAGGATAGCACCTTGTCCGCTCATACCGATTCCCCACTGGTTCAGCACCTGCTGATTACCTGGGCCACCATACTGATACATAATCACAGGATACTTGGCAGACGGATTGAAATTGGCAGGCTTCACCATCCATCCATTCAGTTTCACACCCTCAGAGGTCGTGAATGAGAAGAGTTCCTTCTTGCCCAGTTCGTAGCCGGCGAGTTTGTTCTCCAGCTCCCGATTGTCCAGAATCGTCTGCAACACCTTACCGTTGTTCTGACAAAGCTCATACTGAACCGGATGGTTGATATCGCTCCAGATATTGATGAAATACTTGAAGTTCCGACTGAAAATCGCACGATTGACACCTGGCTTCTGAGAGAGCACCTCCATCTTGCCATTCGCATGCGCCACCATCACCTGCTGTTCGGTAGCGCCATTGGGATTCGCGGCAAAATAAGTATCGCCAGTCTTCTCATCAAAGCCATAGACACTCTTTACGACAAAATGGTCATTCACGATCTGTCGCAGAAGCTGGCCGTTCAGATTATAGAGATAGAGGTGGTTATAACCGTCCCGTTCACTGGGAAGCAGGAGGTGGTTATCAGTCATCTGGATATCCTCCAGCACCTCTTCCCGGATATATTTATCAGTCTTATCCTCCACAGCCAGCTGACAGACAGTCGAGAGAGGGTTCGCCATATAGATGCGCAGCACATCCTGATGACGGTTCATGGTCATCACGGCCACCTTCGACGGATCGCTCGTCGCCTTGATACGGGGGATATAGCCGTCTGCATCGAGCGGCACATTAATCTTGCGAGTCTGATGCGACTGGATATCATAGCTGTGTACACTGACTTTCGAGTTCACCTGCCCAGGCACAGGATACTTGTAGGTATAGTCCCCTGGATATTCCGCATACTCACTGCGCTCTGGATTCAGTCCCTTGAAGATCTGCATCGAATACTGCTTCACGGCACTCTCGTCGTAGCGGATCCAGACAATCTGCCTGGAATCAGCCGAGAACACCATCGAGCAGTTGGTTGAGAATTCTTCCTCGTACACCCAGTCTGGGATACCGTTGATCACCTCATTGAACTTGCCATCGGTGGTCACCTGACTCTCCGCATTGTCATACAGCAACTTCACGAGCCAGATATTATTATCCCTGACAAAGGCTATCTGATTACCATCGGGCGAGAAGACGGGCGTCTGCTGTGGTCCGCCGTCACTCAGCGGCTCCAGTTTGTTGTTCCTGATACTATATATATAATAGGTGGCAGTGAACGAATGGCGATAGATGGCCTTCGTCTTGGTCTGAATCAGCATCCGACTCCCATCAGGGCTTATGATATAGTCGTCTACACGGTCAATCTGTGCCCCTCTGGCGGTGGTGGCATCGAACAATACACTCACCTGCTTGCCAGTACGGAAGGAGCTGATTTCCACACGTTTCCCGTCATCACTGATCTGAGCGTAGGTCTCACCGTCAGCCATTGGGCGCACTTCCTTCATCGTCTTGGAACTGAAATCACCGTTGGTTATACTCTTCAAGCTGAGTTTCTCTCCTGCGAAGGCCGAGGAATAACACCACGCAGCCAAAACCATCAGGATGGATAATCTGAGTTTCATCATCGTTTTTGTTTTCTTTAGATACTTTTTATCATTTCATTGTGCAAAGATAGCATTTTTTTCCCTAACTTTGCACACTGATGGAATTAAATAAAGTGAATACACCCTATTATTGCGATTATGGCACCTGGATTCGCAGCCGTTTCCCCTTCCGCGTCCAGAAGATTTCGGTGGATGCAGGCTTCACCTGCCCCAATCGCGACGGCCGTATTTCCACAGGAGGCTGCATCTTCTGCAACAACCGAACGTTTAATCCCTCCTACTGCGACAGTCGCCACTCCGTCAGCCAGCAGCTGGAGGAAGGCAAGCGCTTCTTCGCCCGCAAATACCCCGACATGAAGTATCTGGCCTACTTCCAGGCCTATACTAATACCTATGCCTCTCTCGACCGTCTGAAGGCACTCTACGAAGAGGCACTGGGTGTCGAAGATGTGGTGGGTATCGTCATTGGCACGCGACCTGACTGCATGTCCGACGAGCTCCTCGACTATCTCAGCTCACTTAACGAGCGCACCTTCCTCATCGTGGAATACGGTATCGAGAGTGCCAACGACCTCACGTTGCAGTTCATCAATCGAGGCCACACCTTCGAGCAGTCCCGCCAGGAAATCAGCAAGACCCACCAGCGAGGAATTCTGACAGGCGGACACATCATCCTGGGACTTCCAGGCGAGGATGCCGAGGAGAGTATCCGTCAGGCATCCCTCATTTCCGCCCTCGATCTCGACATCCTGAAAATCCATCAGATGCAGATCATCCGGGGGACAGCGCTCGAAAGAATCTACGAGCAGAAGCCCTTCCACATCTATTCCGTCGATGAGTATATCCGACTCATTGCCAGTTACATACAACACCTCAGAAAAGATCTGGTTCTGGAGCGTTTCGCATCGCAGTCTCCTCCGGAACTGCTGGTAGCACCTCATTGGGGACTGAAGAATTACGAGTTTACCAACCTCTTGATAAACTATCTGAGACAACACAAAATCTATCAGGGGCAATTACTGGCGGAAGTCTGAATACGCATTGTTCCTCAACATCTGGTCAATGGTAGCATTCTTATTCTGCGTCATATATTTGTCGACCATCTCGATATACTCCGATTCAAACATAGGTTCACCCACAGCCTTATTCACAGCCCACAGGATCTTACCGATATGCATATCACGGTCTTCCTGGTTCAATACCTTGTCAGAGGGCACCGGATAAAGGCTCAACAGATAGAAACCAATACAATCCGGTACCATATACTTGCGGTCCATCATCTTCTGCTGCTCGGCGGTATAGCCATATTCAGGCTTCTGATAGAGGGGGTAGTTCTTGCCCAGATACTTATCCAGACAGATGCCGATCGTATTGTTACCCACGATAATACTCTGATCCAACGAGCCAATCTGGGCATAGACCTTGGGCACCTCCACATTGGGAATGTTACTCTTCAGGAAGGTGAAGGCGGTAGTCAGTCCCTGATTGATGTCATCCATATTGGCATACTGCTGCTCGGCCTCTGCAATCAGGCTCTGCAGGATAGAGTCCTGATAGAAACGGAGGAACTTGGTGTTGATCTGCTGATCGTCTACTTTACCAATCCGGATCACGTCCTCTATCAGCGTCCGCGTCTGCATCGGGTATACTGTGTTCATCTGCTGCAAGGCCGAGAAATCACCCGTTGTCAGATACAGGCTCTGGATGCGGTCATAACGTTCAACAGTCACCTGTCCGTCTTCTTCTGGAGACGAAAACTGCCATTCGCAACCAAGGCACACGAACAGCGTCAGCAACAACAGATAATAAACCTTATGCACTATAAGCAGAATTTGAAAGCACAGCGACTCATTAAAATCTGTGCAAATATACTAAAAAATATTTTAAAATCCAAATTTTAACCTAAAAAAGATAAAAAATAGTGTAAAAACATGCACATTTTTGTTTATTTGTGTAAAAAAATTAAGAATTTTCGCCGATTTTATCTACTTTTGTGTGCTACTCAAAACAAAACTACAAAAATGAAAAAAGAAATACTTTCAATGGCATTGTTGGCTTTCACGACAGCCGCCCTTGCCCAATCAATGAAACCCCGATATCAGGTCACAAACACATCCGATGTCGATCGCACGGACATCCCTGTCGTGATCAGATATGAGGGAGGCGCCCACAACATCCATTCAGCCAAAGTGATGCTTGGCAATCAGGAAATCCCCTGCCAGCTCGATGACCTCAATCAAGATGGCGTCTTCGATGAACTCTGTTGCCTGGTCGACCTGAAAGCCCATCAAGGTGAGATCCTGGATATTCAGTACAACACGCAGGACGAGCCCATCCAGTATCCTGCACGCGTCTATGCAGAGATGCTCCTGCGCAACGACAAGGTCAAGGAGAAGAACAAGCACGACAACTTCATCGAGTCGATCACGGCCCGTGGTGACTGTGCTAACTCCTATAATATCCAGCACCATCACGGTGTCGACTTCGAAAGCGAGTACAATGGCATCCGCATCTACTTCGACAAGCGCCAGACGCTCGACCTCTACGGCAAGGTCCAGAAGCGCCTCGAACTGAAGGAAACCCAGTTCTACACCTCTAAGGAGCAGAAGGCCGAGGGCTATGGCGACGATGTGCTCTGGGTGGGCAACACCTTCGGACTCGGTGCCTTCCGAGGATGGGACGGACAACAACCCACGATGATCGATCCCGTCGCCAGCCGCACACAGCGCATCATCTCCTATGGACCGCTGCGCACCATCGTCGAGGTGATCGACAAGAACTGGAAGCCCTATGCCGACAAGCCTGCCATCACGATGACCATCCGCTATACACAATATGCTGGCAATCGCAGTACCGATGTCGACGTGTTCTTCGACAAGGACGTGAAGGATTATCTCTTTTCAACGGGCATCATCAACGTCAAGGAATCTGTGGAATTCTCCAATAAGGAAGGGCTGCGAGGCTGCTGGGGTACCGACTGGCCTTCGAGCGACCACGAGAACTTCAAGCCTGAGACCGTCGGACTCGGCATCTGGATTCCACAGCAGTATATCCGCAGCGAGGAACCAGCCAACAAAGACAACTACGCCTTTGTCGTAGGTACCGATGACCGCCATCTGAGCTATAAGGTCACCTATTGCTCCGACAACGAGACCTTTGGCTTCCATTCAGCCGAAGCGTGGTTTGAGTATCTGAAGTTATGGAAAGAGAAGGAAGTCGACCACCCAAGTACACCGAAACCGTATTGATTCAGGGAAGCTGCCCGAAGGTCTTGCGACCTTTCACATAGTATTGCCAGAGCAGGGAGAACGATCTTCGCTCTGGTATCTTTTCAGCCTGACGCGAAGCCTGGATGGCCTGTCTGTCACCCTCGAAGTCCTTTCTCCAACGCTTGAAAGCCCTTCTGGCACGATAGACAGCCTTGAAATCGCCCACGTTACCCTTCAGGATGAGCATCTCCCAGGCAGCCACGTAGTCGAGCACCCAGCGCCAACGCATCACGGGCTGCAGTTCCTCCTCGGGCAGACACTTATAGAGCATCGTCAGGTTATTGCGGAAGTTCAGGAACGTCTTCATCGGGTTCGACTTGGGCAGGGTGCCGCCACCCACATGGAATACGTAACTCTCTGGCAGACAGACAATCTTCCTGCCTTTGATGCGCAGTCGCCAGCACAGGTCTATCTCCTCGTTATGGGCAAAGAAGCGTCCGTCGAGACCACCCGCCTCCCAGTAGTCCTTCGAGCGGATCATCAGCGCAGCCCCCGTCGCCCACAGGATGTCTGTCGCGTAGTCGTATTGGCCGTTGTCGGCTTCCACCGTCTCGAAGATACGTCCTCGGCAGAAGGGGTAGCCGTATCTGTCGAGAAAGCCCCCACTCGCCCCCGCATATTCGAAGCGGTCATGATCTGAGGCCGAGAGCAGCTTCGGCTGACAGGCAGCCACCTCACCGTGATGGTCCATATACTCGATCATCGGCGTCAGCCAGTGGTGCGTTACCTCGATGTCCGAGTTCAGCAGCAGGTAATACTCCGCCTCTATCTCTCTCAATGCCTTGTTATAACCCTCGGCAAATCCCCAGTTCTTCTCCAGCACGATCAGCCTGCACTCGGGGAATGATTCCTTCAGGAATGCCAACGAACCGTCAGTCGAGGCGTTGTCAGCCACATACACCGTCGCCTCGTCGCGCGAATACTGCATCACACTGGGCAGATACGTCCTCAGCATTTGCTCCCCGTTCCAGTTCAGAATCACAATGGCCAACTTCTCCATACGCGCGTACCTTATATAATATATACTATAAACTATAAACCCTCAACGCCTGTTTATCAGCCGTCAGTTCTCCCAGTCTGACCTTCACCAGCTGGTTGTCCAAATCGGGCGTCGCCAACTTTGCGGGCAGTTCCACACGGATATAGTTCTTCGTAAATCCATGCATCGCCTTGCCCCGTGTGGCCTTCTCCAGCAGCACCTCAGCCTCCTGCCCGATATGCCTCCGGTAGAAAGCTTCCGTTTTCTGATCCGACAAGTCCAGCAGCCGCTTCGAGCGCAGCTTCTTGTCCTGATCGCTCACCGTGTAGGGAATGCTCAGGGCCGAAGTCCCAGGGCGCTCAGAATATGGGAACACGTGCAGCTGCGTCACGTCCAGATCGTCGAGAAACGCGTAGGTCTCCTCAAAACACTCCGGTGTCTCACCCCGACAGCCCACCATCACGTCGACCCCGATAAACGCATCGGGCATCAGCGCCTTGATCCGGTGGATCTTGTCAGCAAACAGCTGCGCATCGTAATGTCTGTGCATCAGTTTCAGCACCGTGTCGCTGCCGCTCTGTAGTGGGATATGGAAGTGAGGCATAAACGCACGACTCTCGGCACAATAGGCAATCAGCTCGTCCGACAGCAGGTCGGGCTCCAGCGAACTGATCCTGTAGCGGCTGATGCCCTCCACCTCGTCCAGCGCCTTCACCAGGTCGATGAAGCTTTCGCCCGTCGTCTTGCCGAAGTCGCCGATGTTCACACCCGTCAGCACAATCTCCCGGCCACCCTCCTGAGCCGTCTCCTCCGCCTGCTTCACCAGTGAGGCGATGGTCGGATTGCGCGAGAATCCTCGGGCATAAGGTATCGTGCAATAGGTGCAGAAGTAGTCACAGCCGTCCTGTACCTTCAGGAAGTAGCGCGTGCGGTTACCCTTCGAGCAGCTCGGCGCAAACGACTTAATATCCTTCGTCTTCTTAATATAATAAGGTGTCGTCTTCCACATTCCACCAGTCCAAACCTCCGAGAGATACTGTATCAGGTTCGCCTTCTCGTCCGATCCCAGCACAAGGTCCACACCCTCTATCTTTGCCACCTTCTCAGCCGACAACTGAGCATAGCAGCCCGTCACCACGACGAAGGCACCAGGATGCTGGCGCACCATCCGGTGGATGGCCTGACGGCACTTACGATCAGCCACCTCCGTCACCGAACAGGTGTTGATCAGGCAGATGTCCGCCTGCTCACCTTTCTGCGCCGTTCTCACTCCCATCTCCTGCAGAAGCTTCCCGAAAGTCGAAGTCTCCGAGAAGTTCAATTTGCAGCCGAGTGTGTAGTATGCTGCCTTCTTGCCTTGAAAAGCTGATGTATCGATCATCTTTCCCTATTTACTTTTTTACCTTTTTACTTTTTCGCTTGTCTGTTTGCGGGCACAAAGATAGCGATTTTTTTCTTATTTTTGGCAATTTTTGCAAAAAAAGCATTGAGGGTCAAAAATACACCAAATTTTAACATTTCGTATCTTATTGATTATCAGCGTTTTGCAAAAAAGTTACAAAAAAGGGCAAAAAAAAATCGAAAAAAATGATACGTTGTATTAAAAATATGCTTAACTTTGCAGCGTTTTAATAAACAAATGATTGTTTTACAGATTTAAAAGCTTAGAAAAAATGAAGAAATTGGTATTTATGTTCGTAGCAGTTGTTGCTATCTCTTTCGCATCTTGTGGTAACCAGGCTCCCGCTCCTGTACAGGACACTGACTCTATCGCAGAGGTTGTTGATAGCGTAGTTGACAGCATGGCTGTTGATTCAGTTGCTGCTGATTCAGTTCAGTAATCAGTCGAACTCACTGAGAAAACAAAGACCGCCAGACGAAAGTCCAGCGGTTTTTTTGTTTTCCCATAATCGCTATTGCCATCTAAGCTTGCAGCAACGCTACCCTTCTGCGATTGTCCTTTGGCCTTACTGCGAAATGCAGCCAGCAGACTGAGCCATGCTGCTCTAATAACAGTTCATCATAGTCCTGCTTGGTACCATCAGCGATATCCAACAATATCGACGCATAGCGGATCATCTCCTCTTTGCCCACGCAGCGGATATCCACTGCGCACCCTGAAAGATGATTAGACGTTTTCGACCCACCCGCGAGCAGATTCACCGCTGGGGATCGATAGCCCGAGTTAATGATGATCGGCTCTACATTCTTCGAGGTCTCATAATCTTCACCTGGTTGCAGGCAATACAGCGTATTATAACTGTACCTTAAATCCTCCAGCCAATTCTCGCAGATACGCTTCAGGTTTTCTATCACTACATGCGAAGGGATATTACCATCCGCAGTCTGATACTTCGTCTTTGTCAACTCCCCCAAAGTAAAGTGACGAGAGAGTTTTGCTTGTTTGTTAATTTCTACTTGTGCCATATTATTAATGTTTAATATGAAAATCCTAATGCCGCGCCGCCGCGCCGCCGCAGCGCCGCGGCATCAAGATTAATGGTTATAGCATGATGGTACCTGTCTTGTGGAACAGAGCCTTCTCCCAGCCCTTCTCCTCGCTCACCTTCACTATCAGATGGTCGCGATATAGGCGTGTCACCTTCTTGCGAGCTGAGGCCGCACTGCCCAGGTTAAAGCAGCGAACCACGTCATCAATGGTAAACTCATCAGGCAGACGGTCGAACGCTTCAAGTGTCTTCTGCTTGCGCTGAATATTCACACTGGCATCCTTCAACTTATTGTCGAAATAGGCCTCAGCCATCGCACCGAAGTAGTGACGCTGGCAGGCAAACTGAATATTCGTAATGAGCTCTGTCAAACGCCAATCGACCTCATCCGTCTCAAACTCACCACACCAATAGGTGCCGTCCTGCTTCATACTGTCCCAATGACGCATCACAATAAATGGCGCAGAGAAATTCAGACCATGATAGGCACAGCGCTTCAGCAACATCTCATCGGCCTTCGAGTCATTCTCCTTAGCATCCTCCATACGGCGTTCCGTCCAATCATAGAGCTCGTCCACAATCTTCTGAACAGTCAACTCACCCTTCATGCGATCCAGCTTCTCAGCCCAAGCCTTCAGACGCTCGTCGCTGTCGAAATCCACCTCACTCTCACGACTCATCATCTCGAAGTTGGTAGCTGGCAGAGGGA
>JAEEGJ010013658.1_pt1 | contig 19589 bp, 17 predicted proteins | sample 8958761 | NCBI WGS metagenome assembly JAEEGJ01 (sample SAMN16246546, study PRJNA631951) | gut metagenome | biome: gut microbiome; feature: rumen; material: RS-attached | host: Bos | place: Iran: Karaj | collected 2018-10 | reverse complement strand
CGGTAATCGCTAAAGCCGTAGCCAGCAAAAGAAGATGAAGCAAGAAGCATCGCCGCTAGAGCGGACTTCCAAATGGCTTTTTTTAAGTTTCCATTCATAATAGGTACAATTCTCCAAATTCGGATCAACTACAATATAGCTTGTTTTTTGAGAAAGTCGAATAGTCTCTTTGCAAAAAAGGCTTTGCAAAGCACGATCCCTCAACGAAATACTGCGTTTTTCGCCCGTAATTGCCGGACTCAAGCGTAAACAGAAAATTTTTCTGTCATTTGTTTTTAAATGTTTACAAATTAAAATTGTTGACGGGCATCACAATGGACTCAAGCGTAAACAAAAGATGCGCACATTGTTAATTTTTTAAATTTCTTTTTTGTGTAGATTTTGAGAACAGGGAAGAATGGGTTCCACTTACTTTTTGAGGGTCACCATGATCAAACGTCTTCTTTCAGCATTATCCATCGGATGCGCATTCTGGGCATGCGATAGCTCCACGCCTTCGGATTACATAAACGATGATGTCACCGTCGCAAGCAGCAATAGTAACACCACGAACGCCGTACCCGTAGATTATTCCTTGGGAAGGGCCATGAACGCAAGGCTTGGACGCGGCATCAACCTTGGAAACTCCTGGGACTCCGACGGATACGACGACACCGGCTGGAATAACCCCATCCGTGATAAGGACTTCGCCACCATCAAAGCAGCCGGTTTCAACTCCGTGCGCATCCCCGTCCGTTGGCAAAACTACTCCGACTACAAAACCCATACCGTAGATCCAGAACGCTTAAAGGGCGTCAAAGATGATATTTCGCTTGCGATTGCGAACGGTCTTGCGGTTGTCGTGAACTTCCACCATTACACGGAACTCAACTGCTATGGCGGTGGAGGCTCCCGATGGAATTACGAAACCCAGAAACAAGAAAAATGCACCTACAATGCGGAAAAGTACCAAGAAGAAAAAGCTCATTTCATTGGCATGTGGTCGCAAGTCGCTGCAGAACTGAACTCGTTCGCCGACAGCATGCTCGTATTCGAAATATTGAACGAACCCGTTATTCCTAAAGCAGAACTTGTCGATCAGTTGATGAATGACGCCTACAATGCGATTCGTGCAGTCGCCAAGAACAAGACGATCATGTTCGAATCATACGCCTATGCAAAATTCGAATACCTTAACATTCTGCATCTGCCGCAAGACGGGAACATCATTTTTACGGGCCACTATTACGAACCTTATGCATTCACCCACCAAGGGCAGCACGGTAATCAATGCCGCGGCGATGCAGCCAATGGAAACAAGGCACAAACCGACTTTAGATCATATAGGGCACTTGCGTTCAAGCTCTACCCCGATATCAACAAAGTCGATAATATTCCTTTAAACCTGGGTGAATTTGGCGTTGCCGGCGGAAGCGACATGGGCACATGCACATACTATGACTCAAAAGGCAATCCTATCGAAGGAGAATGGCCATCCGACCAAAAGAAAGCGGAATGGGCGCAAAAAACCGTAGAGGCCGCCCTCAATAACGGGATGTCGTTCCACTACTGGGGATTCGGCCAAACCGGCGGCTTCGACGCATATAACGTACATACCGAACAATGGTATCCGGGATTCCCGCAGGCGCTGCTTCAGTAATTGCGATTACGGGCGAACGAGAGTGCCGCCCCAGTGTTCATCGAAAAAGGCTTGGAACAAAGGTTCCGGGCCTTTTTTCAGTTCTTCGATGACTTCGGCGATAGGGCGTTTGCCACGGTAAAGTTCGCGATAGGCGCGTTCAAAAAATGCAATACGTTCTGGAGGAAATTCATCGGCGTGCAAGCGGAGCGCATGGAGATTCAGGGCGGCAAAGCGGATGGGATTCCCGAAAGCACGGCTGCACGGCGGAACGTCGTAATCGACCTTGAGCGTACCGCCCACAAAAGCGTAGGCCCCCACCTGATTCCGTTGCTGCACCGCAGTCGTGCCGCCAAGAGTCGCGTACTTGCCAATGCGAACGTGACCGCCCAACTGGCAAGCATTCGCGATGACAGCCCCTTCGCCAATTTGGCAGTCGTGCCCCACGTGAGCGTAAGCCATAATCAAAACACGGGATTGTAAACGCGTACAGCCGCCGCCATGCACTGTGCCGCGATTGAGCGTCGTGTATTCACGGATGATGCAGTTCTCGCCAATTTCAAGAAACGTCGGTTCGCCAGCGTATTTGAGATCTTGTGGGGGCGCTCCCAAAATTGCACCGTCATAGACATGCGTATTTGCCCCGATTTTCGCACCGCCATAGACATGCACACGCGATTCGAGCACCACGTTTTCGCCAATTTCAGCCCCTTCATCGACAACGCACCAAGGACCGATAACAGCGGTTTCATGAATTTTGGCGGAAGGATGGACAAATGCGGATGGATGGAGCATTATAAGTGGTTAGTGGTTGGTGGTTAGTGATTAGTTGCTAGTGGTTAGAAATTTAGTTTTTAGACGATAGACGAAAGACGAAAGACGAAAGATTATGGCTATTTTAAACGAAAGATGGGAAGACAGTTTCGTGCAGAGGCTCATTACTCACTACTCACAGCTCAAAGGTAGCCAATGGCAACCGAGCTCATCACTCACAGCTCATAGCTCACAGCTAAAACCTCTTTCGTCTCTCGTCTGTAGGACCGTAGGTCCGTTCTTTCGTCTATTTTTCTACATTTCCCCCCATGGGCGGTACCATCATCGCATGCCTTGCAGCACTTTACGCATCCCTGTTCCTATTCTTCATTATAGGACTGTTAAGGACGCACCGCTACAAAGGTCCCAAGGCAACCCCAAGCGTTTCCGTTGTGGTGCCGATGCGAAACGAAGAGGAATTTGCAGAACGCACGCTCGAAGCTCTAGCCGTTCAGGACTACATAGGCGAATGGGAAGTGATTTGCGTCGATGACCGCTCCACGGACCGCACAAAAGAAATTCTCGAAACGTTCGCCGCCACGCATCCGCGGTTCCGCGTGCTGTCGCTACCGCAAGATTTGCCGGTCATCGCAAGCCCCAAAAAGCGGGCCCTCGAAAGCGCGTTCAAAATTGCAAAAAACGAAGTGCTTTTGACAATGGATGCCGACTGCATCCCGCGCAAAAGCTGGATTACCTCCATGGCCGGGCGGTTCGTCGATGGAATCTGCATCGTGCAAGGCCCCAAACAGAACAACGGCACACGCTCCATGCCGCACCTTTACCAAAAGCTCGAAACGCTCGGCTACACCGCGATGGAAGCCGCAGGCTTTAGCCTTGGCCGCCCGATAGTCGCAAGCGCCGCATGCCTTGCGTACAAGAAAGAGTTGTTCTTCAAAGTAGGCGGGTTCGGCGACCTCATCAATCTTTCGAGCGGCGACGACGACATGCTCATCCACAAGATGATGAAAATTCCAAACACCAAGGTCTGCTACAATCTCGACAAGGATGCCGTGATCGAAACCGCTCCGGTGCACACATGGAAGCAGCTCTTCAACCAACGTGCCCGCTGGAGCAGCAACGGCACGAACTACGAGAGCAAAGCCTACATTCTGATGCTCACGCTCATTTACACGTACTACATCTGGATGTTCATCAGCCCCTGGTGCGTTGCTTTTCTCGATTGCCCTTGGCAGTGGAGCGTGTTCAGCATTTTGCCCAAGTTTATCGTTGACTTTATTTTCCTCTCCATCGCCTCGTGGAAGTTGCATTCCAAACGCCGCATGTTCGCGTTCTTGCCGGTGGAACTCATCCAGATTCCGATGATTGTGTTCTGCGTGCCCGCCGGGATTTCTGGAATGTTCCGGTGGAAGTGAGCGGCGGAGCCGCAGTGGCTAGTGGCTAGTGGTTAGTAAACAGTAGACAGTAAGCCATCCAGTGCTTTAATATCAAAACTTAACTGTTGCAAAAAACTCACTGGATCCTATCACCTCTTCGAGGCTCCAGGATGACATCACTCAAGGCACATTACCTTATCTAACCTACTGTCCGACGGCGATGCGTTCTCTAGCCCAAGCGATAGCGTCGTCAACATTCTTGATTTTGCCGTCGAGCTGCAACTCAAAACTCTGCTTGATGATTTCGCCCATCAGCTTGCCAGGCTTGATTCCCAAATCCATGAGCATTTTACCCATGAGGTATGGCTGAGGCGCTGATTCCAGCAAATTAAGGCGAGCCGCGGATTGCCACAGTTTTTCCGGGAACTCCGCATCGCCTGCTTCCGCATAAAATTTACGCGGAGTCGCTTTCACAAGCAGACACAAGATTTTCAATCCACCAAGCGTCACTGCCAAACGGCGTAACGAAGGAGCATCATCCACAATCGCAAAATCAAGTTCACGGTAAGACTTCAACAGCAACGGAACATTCTTGAGCAAATGCGTTTCGTTCGTGATGCGTTCGAGAAACTGGAGCGACGTATCGGGATTTCCGCAAAGGAACGCGGCAAACGCAAATTCCATCGACTGGGCATCCGAGAGTGGCAAGCATTCCGCACTTTTCGCACCGGAGGCGGCACCGTTTGCATCGGCACGAGCACCCGCACTGGAGAGACTGCGGCGCACATTCTCCATGTTGTCAAGCATTTCGCCCAAATCTTCCCAAGACTCACGCAGCGGATAAACTTCCGGGAAAAATTCATTCAGCTTGATGTCCAAGAATGCACGCAATCCAAGCGACGGCTTGCCGGGCTTCAACAGCCACTTTTTGAATTCTTCAAAAAGCCTTTCAATAGAAAGGTCTTCAAGCGAAAGCGAACGACAAAGTTCAACAGTCTCGGGTGCAAGCGTCAATGCAAAACGGCTCGCAAACTGCACCCCGCGCAAAATACGTAAAGAGTCTTCGACAAAGGCCGGTCCCACATGGCGAAGCAGCCCCTTCTTCAAATCTTCAATTCCGCCATACGGGTCGCAAAGCGTAAGCTCCGGCAGTTCCATGCCCATCGCGTTAATCGTAAAGTCACGACGGAGAGCTGCCTCCTTGAACGAAAGTTTCTCGTCGGTATGCACCACGAAACCGCGGTGGCCATAGCCGACCTTGCTTTCTGTACGCGGAAACGAAAAGTCAAGCGAGAGTCCCTTCATTGCCAAATGAATAACGCCAAACGCTTTCCCGACTAGATTCGTACGCCCGTATTTCTTTAGAATCGGAACAAGTTCATCTTGCGTCAGGTCATAAACTTCGACATCGTAATCGCGGCAGTCCTTGCCTAATAGGGCATCGCGTACCCAGCCGCCAACCAAAAAAGCACGTCCACCCGCTTCGCGGATTTCCCCCGCAATAGCAAGCAAGCGATTGGGCAAATCCGGTTCAAACACATCGCCCGCAAGAGTTGTTACGGAAGGCATTACTTATCTGCCTCGGGAGAATTCTCCACAGCAGACGGGGCAGCCTCGACAGACTTATAGCGGTCGTAAATGCTCATCGTCTTTTCTTCAGAAGAGTCTTGCAACAAAGTAGAAACAGGAATTACGTTCTTGGAAGTATCGTTTGCAGAAGCCCCTTCTGTATTGGCATAGCGTTCATAAATGCTGCCATTCGTTTGTCCCGATTCGTTCTTTTTCTTAGCTTCTTCTTCGCGGCAAGTACTCAATTCGTTTTCCAAATACGCACGCTGATCTGGAGAGTAATTCAATGTACTCAAGCGGTATTCAATTTCTTCGCAGACGAGTCCCTGTCGCTCGCCGGCACAGCCATCAAGCAAAAAGGCCACTGCAAAAAATCCCAATATTCCGACAAAAAACTTGTTCACAACAACCTCCGCATGAAGAATCAATGGACTATCAAAAGTTTACCTTTCTTTATCGTGGAGCCACCACGGACAACATATTGATAAACACCGGGCGCTACAAGGGTTCCATTTTTCATTTTGCCATCCCATTCAGTACGCCCTCCTGCAATATCACTACCCCTAAGCGAAGCGACAAGCTTTCCTCCACGATTATAAATACCAATAACAGCATCATCAGAAACGTTGTCAAAAACAACATATGGCTGAATTTTCGGGCGGAACGGGTTTGGGTACACCATAACATCTACACGCGCATTGTCAGTCATGTTGTCCCCAGCGCCACGTAAATCATTTCTCCTGTAACGGGAAATTCCAGTTTCATGGGCAAACCAAACAAAACCAAGAGCGGAGTCCACTGCAACATCCTGAATCGTATTGCTAAGAAGCCCCTGACGAGTCGTAAAGTGAAGCACAGACAACGTATCAGGGCTAGTCTCTCGCGGAGTCAAGCGGAACGCTCCCTGCGTCGAAGTTCCCACCCAAAGGTTTCCACGACTATCGACATCAATGCTTGTAAAGCCAGACCCCGTCAAGCCATTTGTCGAAAGCGGATTTCTCAAAGAATCCTGATCCGGATTCCAATATGCAATTGTCGATGATGTTATCAACCATAAATACTCTGTTTTCGGTTCATAAACCAAATCCAACGGAGTAGAAGTAGTCCCATAATATGTTTTCACGTCATCGGGTTTTACGACAAGTTCACCACCTCTCTTATTCGGAGGCGGGAAAGTTATCACGTCCAAACCACCCTCTGCATCGGTCGATGGGCCAGCGCGGGTTCCTACATACACAACCCAATTACCATTTTCATCTACTTGAGCTTGCATTGGACCGCCAATAGATGCACTTCCAATGTTATTCGCACAAGAAATATCGCCATTTTCACTAAAGTAAATCAAGCTGTAATGACCATTGTTCGATGCAGACGTTGACAAAAAGCCCGAATTATTCGGAGCCGGAGTTGTAGATACAGCAATCGTAAAAGGCGTAAAGTCAAGATAGCTGTCCATACAAAGTCCTTCATTGGACATAAACGAATGCTTAAAATAATTACCCCATTCAGAATACATAAAGAAACCAATACCCCAAATGTGATAGAACGTCGAACCGTTAGAATGTACCGACAAGACCTTCATATCATGAGATCTTCCGTCACTCATATTTCCAATGCCAGCAGGAATAGCCTTCTTGGGTTCACTCCAATTATAACCGTAATTGTACGAAAATTTTCCATCCTCGGATGCCGCAAGAACACCACCTTTTGGAAGAGCCTGAAGTTCATAAGCGTTTTTCAGCGGGAACCATTTACATTCAGTCAAGTCTGTAATTTTTTTGCCATCATAATAAAAAACGTTGTTCGGACCAGCCAAGACAGCCGTGCCAGAAGGAAGCAACGAAACCCACCGGACCTTGGACCTGTAAAAATAACGGTTAGCAGTTGATTTACCCGATTCAGTATTAACAATAGAGTCCCGTTCATACAAGAGAGAATCTTTCAGCATTTTTCCCCGAAGCATGACACACGCTGACGAAGAAGATGAAAACACGGAGAATGTATCAATGGAGACATGAGTTTCCCCATCCTTATCCCAAAGCCACGTTCCCTCCGTTGAATAAGTCTGAAGCTTGCCATTTTTCCATGCAATGGTCTTGACGGTGTCTTTCTTGTCAGAGACTTTTTTGACAAGTTTCCAGGAATCAGGATTGCTCAACTGCAAATCGCTTTCTAACTTATCCCAATCCATTTTACGCATATAAACAGAACCATCAAGAGCCACAAAAAGCGAATCTCCCCGAATACTCATTGCGGTTATTGGAGCAACAGCCAAGTTCAAATCCGTAATTCGCTCTACAGTCAAGATAGACGTCATTGTTTTCAAGCTAAAGAACGAAAGACGATCTTCAAACGCAATGACCATGACTGTCCCCCCCAAAGAAACTAATCCGGGAATCACCCGCGTATTATTTCCGGCATAGGAACGGCTCAGGATTTGCCATTGCCCACCAACACCCATCACCGAGATAATACCGCCATCGCTTACAGCAAAAAGACCTAGACCTTCCGCGACGACAACAGCACTCATCATCTGGTCTCCAAGACCGTTCGATGTAGTGTAAATATCGTCTGCAATATTTGTCCTATAGCGGACACCGCCCCCTGTCGCCAAGAGCAAACCATCACCATAAGGCGTCGCCGACTTTATCGGGAAGGGACTAGAAAAATTGAGCCATTCATCAACAGCGAAACTCGTCGTGACGATAGTAAGGATACAGATAAGATTGATAAATAATTTCACGTTCTAAAATTACGAAATTATAAAAGTTTTTCAACTAGTACCTTCAATAATTTTACGCAAAGAAGCAACCTGTCCCGTTATTTTTTCAATATGATCCTGTTGCATCAGCATTTTCTCGCGCATTTTTTTAAATGCCTCCGCTCGCCGGTTGACGATATTGCTTTTAGAAAGCCCAATTAGGCGACTCATTTCACGAACATTAAATCCACCGATAACAGACAATTCCACAATCATCCGTTCCAAAGGACTCAGCACATTGAGCAAAAGCGCAAATTCATTCATGATGGCATCTTCGTTCATTTCGTCATCAAGCACCAAGTCATATTTGACATCAGCATCGTCATAGACAGCCATCGTATCACACAAGTTCGAAAGCGAAATCATATGAACGCCCCCTCTTTTTCTATGACTACTATAATGACAATGCAAAAGTACCGTTTCAAGCCATGAATAAAGGTGACCTCCATTGTTCAGTACGTTCGCATTTTGACAAAACTTGAGAGCTACATCCTGAAACAAATCATCCGCTTCGTCTTTCGTCGCGCATTTGGACCGGCACAATTTGTATATTCTATTCGAGTATTTTCTCCAGACACTCCCCACCCAATCCGGGAGACTCTTACCGAAGGAACGATTATGTGACATAAAGATTTCATTTCCGATATTTTTTTATTTTTCTCCATGAGACCTAATCTATGAAAATTTTAAATAAATTTCAAATTTTTGCAAATTTTGCAAACAACCGTTTGCAAAAAACGTCATTTTGCATTCTTTTGTTTGCAGCGATAGCCTTTGCACAAGAATTTAACATGAACAACATGCCCCCTCCAGAGGCCGGCTTGCGCTATTCTTTGGGCACTTTGAACAAGGAATCAAGCGTAACGGTGGAGATTACAATCCCGGACAACTGGCATGTGAACGCAAACATCTCTGCCGACGAATTCTTGAAACCCTCGTCCATCGAAATTTCAGCGAAAGGCATCCACTTCGGAGAACCCAAGTGGCCAGAACCCATCAAGGAATACAGCGAAGCGCTGGACCTCGAAAACCTCGTTTTCAAGGGATATTTCCAAATCAAGTTGCCAGTGGAAAGCGTTGACGCGGATTACGACACGCTCACGACGCAGGCGACATTCCATTACCAAGCATGCGACAACTCCATTTGCCTAGCGCCTTCAAGCGTCACGTTCGGAGTAGGTCCTATCGGCTTTAACAAAAAAAGCAACAACGATGCAAGTGCGGTCGGGAATGGTTCGAACTTAAAAAAAAACGGTGACAGCGAACAAGGGAACGATGAAGGTTCATCGGGAAACGCATCGGAAACCCGGCCTGATAACGCCACTAACGAGGGAAATTCCGCGGGCACACTTGTTCTGCTTTTGTCCGCACTGCTTGGCGGTTTAATTCTGAACCTCATGCCCTGCGTGTTGCCGGTGCTATCGCTCAAGCTGTTCAGCTTAATCAAGCAGGCGGGCGAAAGCCGCAAACGCTTGCTCATGCTGGGTTCCGCAACGACGGTCGGCATTCTCGCAAGTTTCTGGCTCTTGGCAGGAATTGTCGCCGCGGTCAAGGCGGGCGGCGGAAACGCAGGCTGGGGAATGCAGTTCCAAAGTGCCGGATTCATCGCGTTCATGGTCGTCATCTTAAGTGCGTTCGCTATGAGCTTTTTCGGAGTCTTTGAAATTTGGCTCCCCGGAAGTGCAACGACCAAGATGGATTCCGCCGGGAGCAAGCAAGGACTTGCGGGGGCTTTTTTCACAGGGGCGCTCCTCGTACTCCTCAGCACGCCCTGTTCCGCGCCATTCCTCGGCACCGCCATGGGATTCGCGTTCACTGCCTCGACACCGATTCTCCTTCTGTTCTTTACCGCAGCAGGAATCGGGCTTGCACTCCCCTACATGCTCGTGAGCGCATTCCCAAGCGTCTTGAAAGTATTCCCGAAACCCGGAGCCTGGATGGTGACGCTCCAGAAAGTCATGGGCGTTCTTTTGCTCGGGACGGTCGCTTGGCTTTTGTGGGTCGTGCATGAACAGGCCGGGAACTACGGAGTCGCCGTTTTCGCGGTCATCGCGTTCCTGAGCGTCATCCTCAGTTTCGCCATCGGGAAAATAGCCCCGCCGGGAGTCGCATTTATCCGTGAAATCGCAGCCGTCGTTGGCTCCATCGTTTTACTCGCTGCATTCTGGTTCGCATTCGCCTCGCCCAAGTACGAAGCCGAAGTCAATGCCATCTTCGACACAAGAGCGGCACAACTCATCACCGAAGACGGCTGGTACCGCTACACGCCGGAACTCATCGAAAACTTCGCCAAAACGGGCCGCACGGTGTTCATTGATGCCACCGCAGACTGGTGCCTCACCTGCAAGGCAAACGAAGCCGCCGTCCTCAACCGCGAAGATTTCAAGCATGCGATGGACAGCTTGAATGTTGCCCGCGTCAAAGCCGACTGGACCCGCGAAACGCCCGAAGTCAACGCGCTCCTCAAGAGCATGGGCAAGTCCGGCGTGCCCGCCTACGCCATCTACCCTGCCGGTGACGCTTCAAAACAAATTGTGCTACCGGAGTTGCTGACAACAAATGCGATTGTAGAGAAGATAGTAGGAAGTAGGGAATAATTTGAAAATATTGCGGAAAATAGGGATAGAGAGAGAATAAAAATTTTTTTCATAAAAACTCCTTCAACGTATAAAAGTATTATTTTGTGTTTAAAATAAGTACAATTTCCAAACATGTTTGTTTTTTTTACATCTCATTCCTATTCGTTTATGTATATTAATTATATGATTAAAATTTTATTACAATCGGTATTAGCATTATCCATTGTTTGTCTTGCACAAACAAGTTCTAGTTCGGCTCCCAAAAGTTCCTCTGCAGCAGATTCACAAATATGGTGCCCCAATATAGAAACTCATGGCATGCAAAAAACACAAAATGTTCCTAGCAGACCCGACAAAGACAAATGGATGTTGAATAAAATCAATATTGAAGGAATTATTGATTCAGTGGGTAGTGACACGTTTTTCGTTGATGGAAAATACGCTATACGACACATAGATTCCACTTCCATTGTTGCGAAGACTATAAAAATAAAAAACGTAAAACCGATTGATTCCGATAATGTTATGAAATTGGCTTTCGATTCCAACGCTGTTTATATTCCACTGGATTTAAATGTCAATAAAGGTGATTCAATTTTTATTACAAATTATTCTGCTACATTTTTCCTCGAATGCTATACACACACAAATTTACGAGGAAGATTCATGGGTGAATTTTTTGTCAATTCACGTCCAACCACAATAATCCTTTATAAGCCTCAGCAAACAAAAGCTTCTCCCTCAAAAAAACACAATAGAAACGCAGCGGGTAAATTTCTAAAAGATACTCCATCAAAAATAATCAAGTACTAATATTTTCGAATATGCACAAAAAGGGTGGCTTTGGGCCACCTTTTTTCGCTTTACTAGAAGGCGATGCCGGAACAGAGTCCGGCATGACAATGTCAAACACGCTTCCCTTCGCGTTTGTAGCGTTCGATGCATTCGGCGTAGAAGTCGAAGGTCTGCTTCGCGATGGTTTTCCAGCTGAACACGTCAATGGCGCGCTTGCGGCTGACTTCGCCCATCTTTTTCGCGAGTTCCGGGTTTTCGAGAATCTTGTTAAGCTTGTGTGCAAAGTCCGTCTGGAAGGCCTTCGGGTCAGCCGGTTCAAAGTTCGTCGCAGACACAGCCTTGAGCGGCACGAGGTAACCCGTTTCGCCATCGACGATGATTTCCGGGATGCCACCGACAGCACTGCCCACGACCGGCGTGCCGCAGCTCATGGCTTCGAGATTGATGATGCCGAACGGTTCGTAAAGCGAAGGCGTCGCAAACACGGTCGCATGGCTGTAGAGCACGCGCAGTTCCGTATGCGGCACGGCATCCTGAATCCAGATGACGCCATCACGCGTTGCCTGAACCTTTTCAATCAAATGCTTGCATTCGTCAGCAAGTTCCTGCGTGTCCGGAGCACCGGCGCAAAGCACCACTTGTGCGTTCTTGTCGATTTGCGGAATCGCCTGAATGAGTTGGCTAATGCCTTTCTGGCGTGTAATGCGGCCCACGAACAGCACAAACGGACGATTCGGATCAACGCCCCACTTCTTCAAAATTTCTTCGTCGAACGTCGGCTTGTAAAAGTCCGGATCGATGCCATTGTAGATAACCTTCACGCGGTCTTCCGGCACTCCGTACAACTTCATCACATCGCGTTTCATGCCTTCGCTCACGGCAATCACACCGTCAGCGGCATCGTACGCCGTGCGTTCAATCCAGCAGCTCATGTTATAGCCGCCATTGCCGAGTTGTTCCGCTTTCCACGGACGGTGCGGTTCCAACGAATGCGTCGTCAAAATCAGCGGGCATTCCAGCAAACGGCTCGCCACGACTCCACCGAAATGGCTGTACCACGTATGGCAATGAATCACGTCGATATCCTTGAGTGAAGACATCCACTGGAGATTGATGTCCAGCGGCTTCAGGATTTTCTTGAAGCGTTCGTCAGCCGGATTATGCTCGAGCTTCTGGCTAAAGCCAATCGCACGGATGTTGTCGGCATCGTCATTCTGCGGGCCAAAGCAGCGGGCTTCGATGTGGCAAAGTTTGGAAAGTTCTTGGCTCAAGAACTTGACGTGGATTCCTGCACCGCCATAGATTTCTGGCGGAAACTCGTTAGTAAGAATAGCAGCGTTCATTCTAATAAACTGTGGTTAGTGGTTTGCGGTTGGCGAGCACATTCAAAAACATGTCCACCAACCTTTTCCGTCATGAATAATAAAAATTTACACTCAGAAATTCAATAGGTTTCGCCATACAAAGTGCCTATTTGTCTTTTTCGTCACATTACATTTTTTGTCGAACTCGCCACCAGCCCTGATTAATTCTATAGCAAACGACACAAAAAATTGTCGTCCGGAATCTGTTATGTACAATATGCACTGAATTCAATAGAAACGAACAATGTCAAAACGAACATGCATTATTCTTTAATTCTTTAGTTTTAAAGAAATAAGTTCATTTTACATAGTTATTTCACTAAATTCAATGGAATCATTTCTTTCACTTTCACTATGCAAAAAAAACACCCCAATCCTTGCGAATTGAGGTGCTCTGGTGTTTGGAGTGATTAAAACAACAAGCTAAAAGTTCTTGCACTGGCCTTTCCAACGGCCACGCTCGCCAAGAATTTCGCCATTGATGTAGCGACCGCTCGAACCGACAAAGTCCGCCTTGCGGAAATCTTCGCCACCGAGATGCCAACGCATCCAGGCAACCGTTGCAGCCATGCCGCCCCACGGACCGGAACCATGGCCCCAGCCGCATTCGCCCTGCTGGCATTCATTGCCCTGGCCGCCCGTCATCTTGATGAGGCATGCCGGAACCTTGACGCCGGGGTTGTTGTAGTCGGCTTCGGCGTTCGGGCGTTCCATGCCGCCTTCGCCATACACGATACCGATCGTCTTGCCCTGCGGAACTTGAGACATTGCAGTATGTCCAAGGTCACCGCTATTGTTGAGCATGGCAGTAATAACGCGTTTGTCTTGAATGGCCATTTGTTCGGATTCGAGTCCGCCCATAGAGTGCCCAGAACAGCCAACAACATTCATGTCAAGTTTCTGGTACAAAGGATCGTTCGGATCGTTATTCTTCTTTGCAAGCCAATCGAGAGCGGGCTTGCCCTGCGAAGCATTACCCGGAGATTCGCGGAGTGCAATCACTACAAAGCCATGAGAAGCGAGACGACGGATCATTCCACCGTATGCACCCGGTTCCGTGCCACCACCCGGCCCCCACACGACAATGCCATGCTTTTGAGTCGTAGAAAGCTGTTCCGGATAAGCAAGGATTCCGCCACCATCGTGACCAGTGCGTTCAATGTACTTGACTCGCATCTGGTCCTTCGTTTCGTCCTTACCTTCGGCGAGGAAGATTCCTGCCGGTTTCGGAGCTTCGCTGGAAGAAGATTCAACAGCCTTTTCACTAGAGCTGGAAGCTGGAGCCGCGACACTGGAAGCAGGCGTGGTGGCACTCGACGCCGGAGCTGCAACACTGCTGGATTCCGGATTCGGCGTGACTGTCGCACTGGATGTAGGCGTCACAGCAGCACTGGATTCCGGATTTGGCGTTACACTGGCGCTAGATTCAGGGGTCGTAACTACTGCGGCACTGGATGTCGGAAGCGGATTTGTTCCAGGACCACAAGCATCGGGCAAACTGGACGCCAAACAAGATTCGTCGCCACCCGCTTGCTGATTGGTTTCGCCACCCTGCTGAACCGTTCCGCTAGAAGCCGGCAGTGCAGAACCCGCAGATTCTGGCGAAACAACTTCGCCAGCACTGGACGAAAGGCCCGTTGCATAATCGTTTATCGCAGAAGTGACAGCATCATCGCCGCAATTCAGGAAGACCAGCGAACTGGCCAACACCATTGTCTTGAAGAGTTTAGATTTCATTTTGTTCTCCTATTTAACCTTAACCTGACTAGAAACTATTTAATTAATCACCGCTTTTTTTGTATTTCGAACAAAGTCTCGTGGATAAAAAATCCAAGCAATTAATTTATACAAAACATTCCATTTTCGACACTGTCATTGCCAAATGCCCTGAAGCTCCAAATTTTCCTCAAGCAATAACGGCAAACTTTTTTCGCTCACAAACAAAAACGTCTCGACCAAAATGATCGAGACGCTTGGTTGTTGGAGTGTGGATATTAATTAAGATTTAATTGAAATTTTTGCACTGGCCTTTCCATTTGCCTTGCTTGCCGATAATATTGCCGTCAATGTACTTACCGCTCGTGCCAACGAAATCAGGCTTGCGGAAGTCTTCGCCACCAAGATGCCAACGCATCCAAGCAATGGTCGCAGCCATGCCATCCCACGGACCAGAACCATGGCCATACCCGCCTTCGGAATTACGTGGACCACCAGTCATTTCAATCATGCAAGCTGGAACAGTTGTTGCGCTATTGTAATCCCTGATAGCATTATCGTGTTCCATACCCTTTTCGCCAAAGACAACCGCAGCCGTCTTGGTAGCAGGAATATTCTTGAATGCGCCTGCGCCTTTGTCACCGCTGTTGTTGAGGAAAGCCGTGATAACTCGTTTGTCCTTAATCGCAGCCTGTTCGGATTCGAGGCCGCCCATGGAGTGCCCGGAGCATCCCACGACATTCATATCAAGTTTGCCGTAAAGCGGGCTATTGGTATCCTTGTTCTGCTTATCCAGCCAGTCGAGCGCCTTGATAGCCTGGGACGCATCGCCCGGAGATTCGCTAAGCGCAATCACTACGAAACCGTGAGAAGCGAGTCTGCGGATGATGCCTTCGTATTCTTCGGGCTTGCTTCCGCCACCTGGTCCCCACACGACAACGCCATGCTTTTGCGTATCAGAAAGCTTTTCCGGATAGCAAAGAACTCCGCCTCCATCCCAACCTGTGCGAGTCTTATAGACCACCTTCAGCTGGTCCTTTTCTTCTTCCTTGCCCTCGGCGAGGAAAACGCCCTTCGGGGCCTCACTAGAAGACGAGACTACAGTTTCCACGCTGGAACTTGATTTTACTGATGCCGAACTTGTGGGCTTTGCGGTTTCTGAACTTGCTGGCTTTGCGGTTTCTGAACTTGCTGGCTTTGCCGCTTCAGAACTCGATGCAGGCACAGCCGCGCTAGAAGTCGACGTAACATCGGCACTGGAAGCCGGGGTTGCGATATCCGCACTAGATACAGGATTTGCGACATCCGTGCTTGATGCAGGATTTTGAGCGTCAGCACTCGAAGTCGGCACAGCATCAGCACTGGAAGCCGGGCCCACGCCGCCACCAATCTCGCCCGAAATTGAAGAGGAACTTAAGCTGGGATCTGTCAGATTAGCCGCATCGGAACTCGATGCAATACCAAGAATACCACTATTTGGATTTAAATTAGGTGCAGTGGAGGCATCATCCCCACAATTCATAAAGGCAAGGGAACTCGCCACAATGATGCATTTCAAGAATTTTGATCTCATCTTGTGCTCCTCATAATCAAAACTCCACATCCCATACACCTTTTTAGCATCCCTTACGCTATTTCATAAAATACCCCGAAAAAAACGCGGTGATTATCTTCACAAGAAAGGTTTCATGGACAAAAAGTCCAAGCAAGAAAAAACGAGGAGAAAAAAAATAGGCGTAAATGTCCCGGAAATCGGAACCTTGTAAACATACATTTTCAATTTTTGGCAACAAAGAATATATATTTGCAACATCCACCCCAAAAATGAGAATGTCCATGAAAAAAATTTTCTTGCTATTGCTTGTTCTTTCTCTCTGCCTCTTCGGGCTTTCGGGCTGCGATGACTCCGCATCAGGCGATGACACTATCTATAAAATCGAACTGGGCGCCATTTCGAACGACACATACAGTACCGCAATGAACAGGATTCAAAATCTCGTTGTTGCCAACTACGACGAAATACATGCCATAAGAAACTATCTGCACGAAAACACCGTTTCGGATTATCAAATCCAAAACGGCGTATCCTCTGTCGATATCGAAGAATTCATGCAATCCAGGAATTTCTCAAACTATCAAATTTCGAACGAAATGGATTTTTTGCAAAGAAACGGAAACGACATCCTCTTCTTCGAGCACGCCTTTGACAAAGGCAAAAAAATCTGGATGTATATAACAAAGTAACGATATTTCAAAAGCAAAAATCCGGCGCGAAACCGGATTTTTTTTGCAATAAGCCCCCACAAAACAACGCCGCCCATGGCAGCATTTGCAAGCACTACCTTGGTGCGTAAATCCGCGACATGAACTCGGCGCGGGTCTTTTCGTCGGTCTTGAAACGGCCCAAGAGCTGCGTCGTGACCATCATGGCGCCCGGCTTTTTCACACCGCGCATCGTCATGCACATGTGAGATGCTTCGAGAACCACCGCGACACCCTTCGGCTGCAGCACTTTTTGAATGAGTTCGGCAATCTGGCGGGTCATGCGTTCCTGGATTTGCGGCATGCGGGCATAAAATTCCACCACGCGCGGGATCTTCGAGAGGCCGACCACGCAATCGCCCGGAATGTAGGCCACGTGAGCCTTACCCGTAAACGGCAAGAAGTGGTGTTCGCACATGCTCGCAAACTGGATGTCCGGCACGATGATCATCTCGTCGTACTTTTCGTGGAAACGGGTCTTGAGGATGTCTTCGGCCTTCATTTCGCCCGTAAGGCTCGTCATGAGCTCAGCGTACATTTTCGCAACACGCTTCGGCGTATCGATAAGGCCTTCACGATTCGGGTCTTCACCCATGCCTTCCAGAATCATCCGGAAGCCATCTTCCATTTTCTTAAAATCCATCATGACAAGGCACCTTCGGTGCAGTTAATAGTTACTAGAAATTTCCGGTATAGCATAACCTTAACTGGATTCTTCGGCCTTTGGCCTCAGAATGACATATTCAAATTGTCATCCTGAATGAAACGCAGTGAAATGAAGGATCCAGTAAAATTTTCACGCTATCTTTGCGGTGCAAATATAGAAAATCTGCCTGTTACACGAACACAACTTCGTTTCCGATGCGGGGCGATTCCGCACGGTTCGGGAGGCCGCTCTCGGTATCGGCATAGCCGATGGCGACGGAAGCATACACGCGTTCGTCTTCCCGGAGTCCAAGCGAGCGGAGGTATTCCAAAAGCGTCGGGTCTTCGTTCAGCCACTTGAGCTGATTGATGTAGCAACTGCCGAGGTCGAGTTCGTTTGCGGCAAGCATCATGTTCTCGACGGCACAAGCGACATCGGCCATGTTGTTGCCGTATTCTTTCTTGTTCGCGACTACAATCAAGACAGGAGCGGTGTAACAGAATGAGTAGTTGCCCTTCTGCGACAGGCGAATGGAATTTTGCAAACTCTTGTAGAGGTCTTCACGGAGTTCCATCTTTGCAAAAGCGGACTGCACGAGTTCCTTGAGTTTTGCAATGACCGCCGCATCAGAAATCACGAAAAAATGATTGCTCTGCGCATTGCCGCCGGTGGGTCCAAAGCGGCCCGCCTCGACGATGGCTTCGAGCTTTTCGTGTTCCACATTTTTCTGCTGGAACTTGCGCGTGCTGCGACGTGTCTTGATAGCTTCTAAAGTGTTCATTATTTCTCCAGCGGGAGCACCAATATTCTAGACTTACGCTTTTGATTGTAATGTTCGCGTTTGCTCTTCGGCAAATCCTGAACCGTACCATCCTCGAATCCGAGCTGGTAGAACCAATCGAGAGCCTGTGTCGTGAGCAAGAACAAAGTCTTGTAGCCCTTCATGCGACCAAGCGAAATCAGGTGACGTACAATCGCCTCGCCAATGCCTGACTTGCGGTAGTTCGCACCGACTGCGATTCCCGCCACCTCGGCCATGTTATTTTCGAACGCGTGGAGCGCGCCGCAACCGTGGATGCTATTGTCAATGCTATAGACAACATAATCATCCAATTTCTCAGAAATGGATTCTTGCGTGCGTGGCACGAGGTAGCCCTTCGCAATGTAATCCTGCATAATACGCAAGATATCCGGAATATCCTCGATGTTTGCCGGACGGATGCACGAATACTGGTTCGCGTACACCATGGTTCCGTCACCACGGGCGGAGAACACTTCCTGTAATACGCTGCCCTGGAATTCGCCACTCAACAAGTGAACACGGTTCGCCCCCGCTTCGCAAGCGTTGATGGCATTCATAAGGTAGTCCATCTGCGCAAAGTCGAGCACGTCCGAATTGAGTTCCAAAAGTTCCTTTGCCTGATCCACGTCCATTGCCGAAATGAGGCCGTTGTCCGTCGGTTCCAGATACTTGGTATTCTTGCCGGTCACAAGGCCATCGAGCTTGATACCGCTCTGACTACCGATAAAGAACAACTTGCCGACCTGCAAATACTTGCAGAGTTCCGTGGCGAGTTCTGTACTCGAAATATTGTAAGCATGCCCAATCTTGTTCCAGCCAATCGGCGGAATGATAGGCACAAACTTCTCGTTCATGAGCTGTTCCAGGAGGTCGCGCTGGATGCGTTCGATGCGGCCCGTGCGCATGTAGTCGATGCCGTTGGTAACGCCCATGCTGCGCGCCAGAATCCAGTTGCCCTGAATACCGCTGAGCCCGCTTGTCGTCAAATGGCTCATGATGCGCTACGCAACGCCCAAAGACGCCTGCTCGATAAGCGGCAAAGCCTCTTCGCTCGTAAGCCTCACACCATTGTAGAATTCCGTTTCAAGATCCCAGGCCTTGAGCTGTGCATCAATGCTGTTTCGCGTGCCCGGCACGATGATAATGCGGATGCCCGCCTTGTGCAAAAGGGCAATATCCCGCATCAGCACGGGGAACATCGGATGGTCCATCAGGCTATCGTCGATTTTAAGGACGAACAGCTGCCCCTTGAACCTATCCATGTAACCAAACACTTCCCGGATGAACCCGGCAACTTCGAAGTGCTGAGAATAAAAATCGGACGTTGAGT
>JAEEGJ010013655.1_pt1 | contig 19592 bp, 18 predicted proteins | sample 8958761 | NCBI WGS metagenome assembly JAEEGJ01 (sample SAMN16246546, study PRJNA631951) | gut metagenome | biome: gut microbiome; feature: rumen; material: RS-attached | host: Bos | place: Iran: Karaj | collected 2018-10 | reverse complement strand
TAAAGGTTAGAGGTGCTTCTGGGTTAGCGTATAGACAGAATTCGATGGGTTTGGAGGGAGAGACGCCAGCCTGGGGTGTTCAGCACAGCTTCTACACAAGATTTCATGTTGAGTTCACGCTGGGTTTCGTCATCGGCGAAACAAGGTTGAAGAAATCGGTGTTCGGCATGAATGTCGTCATATTGTGACAAATCCTGGCCCAGATACACGACCTTCAACTCATCACAACGCTTTAAAACACAAGGTTCGGCATCTCCCCCATCGAATCCGGTCTTCGGCGAAAGCGTCACCCAGTCGATGTTGCTCGGCAAAGGCCGGGTGCCGTTGGTCTCCACGGCAACACGCTTGCCGGTCTGCTGTTTCAACGCATCGACGAATGCTTCGTTGATGAACAAAGAAGGTTCGCCACCGGTTAACACGATCAAGGGGGCGACGGGGTGTTTATTCACTTCGGCGATTATCTCGGCGATTGACATCCAGTCACCCGTCTCATGCTGGGTGTCGCAGAAGGCACAGCGAAGGTTGCATCCGCTGAAACGGACGAATACGGCGGAGGTTCCGGTGTGAAAGCCTTCGCCTTGTAAGGAATAAAATATCTCGTTAATCTTGTACATGTCTGCGAATTTTTTGAGGGAGGGTCGGCGAATTAAGCGAATTTTTTTGGGGGTCGGCGAATTTGGCGAATTAAGCGAATTTTTTATACGATTAATAATTCGCTTAATTCGCTTAATTCGCCGATTTTTTCTTTCGCCGATTTTTTCTTTCGCCGATTTCTTCCTTCGCCGATGTCAATCGAAGATTTGGGGGGCGTCGTCTTTGATGTACGAGGCTTTGTTGTCGCGTGACTCCCAGACATCGGCACGATAGCAGTTCGGCACGGTATCGACGATCCACCTGGCCAGGTTTTCCGCCGTGGGGTTGAAGTCGAGAACTTCGTTGATGTTAGTATGGTCGATTTTACCGTGGATGAGCTTTTTAATCAAGGTAAAATCACACACCATGCCATTGCTGTCGAGATGCTCTGCACGACAAAACACATTGATTTTCCAGTTATGGCCATGGAGGTTTTCGCATTTGCTCTCATAGTCGAGGTAAAGCTGATGGCAGGCTGATATTTCTAGGGTTTTTCTTACGTAGTACATGGGTGAATTTAGAATTAAGAATTTAGAATTTAGATGTATCGCCTTCGGCGAGTAGGATGTATGAATTTAGAATTAAGAATTCAGAGTTGTTTGGAGGCCATGTTTTTACGCTTCGTCTTGATGATGGTGACTAGCATGCGCTTTATTTCCTCGCCATCGTCAAAAAGAGAACGAAATTGGTTTTCATCAATATCGTTGACATTCTTGAGTAAGCGCAGCCAATAGAGTGTTTCGTTGCACTCTTTCAGGGAAATGTATAACTTGGCCAGGAAATCGTTGTCGCTGATAGCGCACTCTGCTTCAGAGTAATTAGCACCTATACTCATTCCACTACGCAATATCTGGTCAATTATACGCTTACCTCTCTTCTCTTTGTCCAAGTAGCGACACAGATTCACAATCCTTGTAGCAAAAAGGATACATTTCTCGTCGCACATCTTGCTGAAGTCGCTCATAAACTTATTAAATGTTACTTTCTACTCGGCAAAGCCGATACATCTAAATTCTAAATTCTTAACTCTTAATTCCGTCAACGGATGTCGATGACGGGAATATTGTCCTTGTCGTTATAGTAGAGGTTCTCGCCGGCCATACCCCAGATGAAGGTGTAGTAGTAAGTGCCTGCGGCGGCATGCATGCTCCACTCGGGCGACATGATGGCCTGCTCGTTGTGCAGCCATACGACACGGCTCTCCTGAGGCTCACCCATGATATGAGCGATGGTCTGACCCTCAGGCAGGTTGAAGTAGTAGTAGGCCTCGATGCGGCGACCGTGGGTGTGGGGAGGCATGGTGTTCCAGGCAGCACCCGGGTTGAGCTGTGTCAGTCCGAGCTGCAGCTGGCAGGGACCCTCCTCGAGCACATCGTTGACGATGAGCTTGTAGACGGTGCGGTTGTTGCACTCCTCGAGCGAGCCTACGGGTCCCCAGACGGCAGCCTTCAGCGATCCCTTACGTCCGTCGAGGGTGATCCACTGGGTCTTGTAGTGCTGGTGGGCAGTGGCGCTGTTGAGGTAGAACTTGGCAGGCTTCTGCGGGTCCTTCGAGCGGAAGAGCACCTCCTTGTTGACGTCCTTGTCCTTGGCGATGTGTCCGCGTCCGATGTAGAGTGCCTCCTTGGGTGAGAGGGCATACTCCTTGCCGTCGACGATGACGGTGCCGTCGCCCTCGCCGCAGTTCACCACGCCGAGTTCACGGTTGTAGAGGAAATACTTGTCCTTGATGCCTGGGTCGACATCGAGTCCCAGCTCCAGGAAGTTCTCGAGCTTGAGGGTTTTGTTCACTGGCATTGCTCCTCCGAAGATGAAGCGGTCGTAGTGTGAGTAGGTGAGGTTGATCTCGTCGGCCACCATCACTTTCTCCATGACGAAGCGCTCGCGCAGCGTCTTCGTGTCGTAGTGCTTCACGTCTTCCGGATGGCAGGCCGTCTGGAAGTTGACTTTCTGCTGGGCGCTGAGTCCCAGGCAGGCGCCCATGATCAGGGCAGCTGAAAGAATGATTCTCTTCATGGGGTTGAGTTATTGATTGTTTTGTTCTTTGTTTGCTTTGTCTTCCCTGACGATGCGGCGGCGATTGATGACGACCATGGCGATGGTGATGATGGTCATGACGCCAGCACCGACGTACTGAAGGTTGTTGACACACTTGTAGATGCACCATCCAAGGAGCGAAGAGGCGAAGTCGAGTGCGCCGCCCTCAAATCCGGAGGGTATGTCGGCTGCCTTGTCTGCGGTCTGCTCGAACACGGCATGCGCTGCCTGCGTGAAGGCTGGGGCCATGTCAGTGACGAAGTAGAGTCCGATGGCCAGTGCCACGAGTCCGATGATGAAGGTCTTCACCACATTACCCTTGGTGAAGGGGAGCACCAGCGGGAAGAGGTAGAACATGCCGGCGAGCGATGCCAGGGGCAGGAACTGATTGCCTGGCAGGATGACGGCCAGACCCAGGGCCACGGGGATGAGCAGCAGCGATACGACCAGCGTCGTAGGATGGCCGATGACCACTGCCGGCGACATGCCGATGTAGACCTTCTTGCCGTTGAACTTACGCTTCACCACTTCCTGCGTCTTCTCAGCGATGGGCTTCAGTCCCTCAATGAAGAGCGAGGTGATGCGTGGTATGAGCTCCATCACAGCACCCATGGTAACGCCCAGGAACAGGACCTTCTTCACGTCGAGCTGTGCCAGCACGCCGATGAGCATGCCCACGATGACACCCAGCACGAGGGGCTCGCCCAGCACGCCGAACTTCTTCTTCAGTCCTTCAGCGTCGATGTTCAGACGGTCGAAGCCGGGAATCTTGTCGAGTGCCTTGCCCACGACGAGTGCGAAGGGCACGAAGCTCTGGCAGAAGGGCTGCGGTATGGAGATGCCCTCCCATTCGGGATAGTATGTCTGGAACTTATTGGCAGTCATGTCGGCCATGCACAGGGTGATGATGTAGCACACGATGGCGGCGAAATAGCCCCATGCCAGCGACTGATCCATGACGAAGTAGGCCACGGCGCCGATGAAGGCGAAGTGCCAGTAGTTCCAAAGGTCGATATTCACTGTTCGCGTGCATTTCGTGATAAGCAGGAGGAAGTTCACACCCAGGCAGATGGGAATGATGAGCGCTCCGACGGCAGTGTTGTAGGCTACGGCAGCAGCGGCAGGCCATCCCATGTCGAACACCTTCAGCTGGAGGTGATAGAGGTTGGAAATCTCCGACAGCGGGTCGCCGAAGTTGTTAGTAAGCAGGGCTGTGACGATGCCCAGTCCGACGAATCCCACGCCGACATAGAGTCCGCTCTTGAGTGAGCGTCCAAACTTCAAACCGATGCACACACCAATGATGGTGAACAGGATGGGCATCATGACCGATGCTCCCAGACTGATGATGTAACTAAAGACTTGTTCCATGTTGAATGTATTATTTTTGAATCGTTTTTAGCGTAGTTCGGTGCAAAAGTACTAATTTTTATCGAGAAACACGCAAAAAGGGGAAAAAAAGTTGCAATTAATTTACATTGAGGGTGATGAGGATGGAGTTGTCGTCCATGACCTCCTCTTTTTCCACCTCCATGTTCTCAGGCAGGTTCTGCATCACTCGCTCATAGGTATAGCTCTGCACGTTGTTGCAGTATTCATCGTAGATCTGGTCGAGCTCCTCCAGAAACTTGTCGACGCAGTTGATGCTGTCGATGAGGATGCTGAAAGCCTCTTCAGGGGTGTTGCGCACGTATGTCAGGCTGCCCTCTGCGAAGGATGCCTTGATGCGGTTTTCGGATATCTCCTCGACTGAAGCACCATGCTCAGTAAGGGTTTTCTTGAGCATGCGGTTGTCGGCATAGCGAGATAGAATGGGCTGGCGGCTCTTCTCTGGCTGCATGCAGTTGCTCTTGATAGCATCTTTCGATGCATTGGCAGTGGCTATGACAGCGATGGCGAGCGGTATCAGTATTGCGGACATTGACATAGTGATGGGGGTGTTACGTTGTTGTATGATGTTGTAGTGTGAAATGCTGTTTGAGGGCGTTGAAATCGCCCATGCCGTTGAACCGGGCGATGCCGTCGGGAGTGATGCGCACCTCGATGGTGTTTCGGCGGAAATCGCTCATCTGGTAGCGCTGGGTAAGGAAGATGAATCGCTGGTTGTCGCTGCCCACCATAGGCCGTCGGAAGCTGCGCTGCTGCTCGATGTAGGGGCCGTCTACGAGGACGTCGGTGTGGCTGAGCACCTCATCCCATAGTGGGTTGTGGGCAGCCAGCAGCTCGTCGTGGGTGTAGCCTGTAAAGACGATGGTTGAGAGTCCTCGTTCCCGGGCTTTCCTTGTGAGTGCTTCCAGCGCCTCAGGCTGCAGGAAGGGCTCTCCGCCCAGGATGGTGATGCCCTCGACGTCGGAGTGGCTCAGTGCCTGGCTGATGATGTCGTCGACGCTCATGAGCAGCCGTGGTGACGTGTCCCAGGTGTCTGTGGCAAAGCACCCTGGGCAGTGACGATGGCAGCCCTGCATCCAGATGCAGCACCTGATGCCGGGCCCCTCGGCCTTGGTATGTGGCTCTATGCGATGGACGTTGATCATGGGCAGTCTAGAAGTCGAGTTTGCGCCCTGATGGGGTCTCAGGGGCAGAGGGCTCGTCGGGCGTAGATGTGGCAGAGCAGGTAGCCATGTCCTGCACCTGAACCACAAAGTGGGGCTTGAGCTGGATGGCTTCGCAGAACTCGTCGACCGACTTGAAGCCGCCTCTCTCATTGCGGATGCCAATGGCTTTCCTCGCCAAGATCATCGACACGCCAGGCAGGGAGGCCAGCTGTGTGACGTCACAGGTGTTGATGTCGATAGTCTCAGCTGGGGCTGTGGGTGTTGCCGGACGGGGCGCTGCCTGCCTGGGGGCAGCCTGCTGGCTGGGAGTAGTGGGCTGTGTGGTCTCCTGGCGGGAGGCATTCTGGCGCTCCTCAATCCGCCGGCGCAGTTTCTCGCGGGCTTCATCCACAGAGTTGGTGATGCCCTGCTCCCTGTGCATGCGCTGGCGCTCTAGCTCCATCTCGTCTACCCAGTAGCCTTCAGTCTCAATGATGGCACGGCGTCGCAGGTAGTCCTTGCGTACAAGGAAGCAGTGGATGATACCTCCTAATAAGACAAATATGCCGATAGTAGAACCGATATCGGCTGCGGTTGACTCCTTGTCGGCTTCCGTCAAGGCCAGCCAAAGGGCAAACAGCACGGCATAGCCGGCTCCGATGAGGGTCCACAGGCGTTTCTTGGCTCCGTGGCCGATGATGAGGAATGACACCCAGCACAAGGCGAAAAAACTCCAGATAATCCATAGGGAGTGGCTAAGCTCCCAACCGCTGCCTTTGTGTGTAACGCTCATAATGCTTATTGTATTTCAATGGTTCGTTGTTCTTGCTGAATCTCGTTGACCTCGTTCTCGTAGTATTCCTGTGTGAACTCAGAGTCGACGGCCTGCGCCTCGAGCATCTGCTCCAGCGGCTGGAGGTACTTCAGGCAGGTCTTTCCTTTGATGCCCTGGGTTTTTGTCTCGATCTTTCCGTCGGGATAGATACGGATGGTGATTTGCTTTGACATAATGCGTGGAATTAGAAATCGATTCGTCGTCCGCCCATGAACTCCTCGCCAGTATCGACCAGCGAGACGACTGGCGTGGCACTGATGGAGGCGCTGACGGCATTGTCGTTGGCCCATTTGCGAAGGGCGGTGAAGTCGGCTTTGCGCATCTGGCCCATAGGCACAATGCGGCGGATGGTGGTCTCAAAGTCGCGCATCTCCAGGTCGGCAGTAGGATCGCCGTTGACCTTGCGCGAGAAAGCCTCGATGAGGGCGTCGCCTACCCATGCCTCGATCTCGGCACCTGCCAGCACGACATCCTTGCCGAAGGTCTCTTCGCCGCAGAGCCGGGCCAGACGGTCGAGGTCGAAGTGGCTCATGTCGCGCTTCAGCTTCGAGATGTGTATCTCGAGGATCTTCTTGCGCTCCTCGAAGGAGGGGAAGTCAACGAAGAAGATCTCGTCGAAGCGTCCCTTGCGCAGCAATTCTGGTGGCAGGCCGTTGATATTGTTAGCTGTAGCGAAGACGAACACTGGCTCCGTCTTCTCCTGCATCCAGGTGAGCAGGGTGCCGAAGACACGCGTCGACGTGCCGCCGTCGCTCCCTCCGCCCGTGCCGGATAGTCCTTTCTCGATCTCGTCAATCCACAGGATGCTGGGCGCGATGGCTTCAGCAGTACGCAGAGCCAGACGGATATTTGACTCTGACGAGCCCACCAGGCCCTGGAAGATTTTTCCCATGTCGAGGCGCAACAGCGGCATGTTCCAGGCTGCAGCGACGCACTTGGCTGTGAGCGACTTACCGCATCCTGGCACACCCGTCAGCAGCACACCCTTAGGTGCCTTCACGCCGAATGCCTTTGCCGTCTCGTCGAAGCAATGGCTGCGCAGCTCGAGCCATTTCTTCAGCGTGGTCAGTCCTCCCACGTCGCTGAGGTTGAGGTTGGTGTCGATGAACTCGAGGATGCCTGACTTCTTCACAATCTGCTTCTTCTCGTTGAGCAGGTCCTTGAGGTCGCCTTCGTCCAGCCTGCGGTCAGAGACGAGCGCCTTCGAGAAGCAGTTCTCAATCTCGACGTTGGTGAGTCCTATTGACGCATTGACGAAGCGCTCGATCAGGTCGTCGTTGACATCGACGGTCACTCCCTGCACGTTGCGATAGCGGTTGACGAAATCGGTAATCTGATTCTTGATATCGTCGCGAGAGGGTAGGGGGAACTCGACGAAGGTAACCTCCTTCTGCAGGTCGTTGCTCAGCTCGAAGGCTGGCGAGACGAGGATGCAGTTGCTCTGGTAGCGGTTGCGGATATTGATGGCGAAATCCTTCAGACGGCGGCGGTAGACGGCATTGTTGGGCGTGCCCGACAGATAGCTGTGGGCATCGCAGAAGACGAAGATGCTCTTGTTGCCCTGCTCACGTGCCTTGCTCTCGCAGAAGTCGATGGCAGCCTTCAGGTCATTGGTCTTCGTGCCGGCCTCCTTGCCGTTCTGCTTCACTCCGTCGGTAGAGTTCCATACATAGAGCTCGTGATGGATCTCCTGTGCCATTTTCTGGATCTCGACGATGGCACGCTCTTCTTCGAACGACTCTATGGCGAGTATGGGATAGCGGGCCTTGAGGTAGTTGACGATGGGTCTTTTTCTGTCCGTATTGTTCATATATGTCTATGGTTTGTCATTGTCCGTAGGGGTCATGTGCTGGTGGCTAGTCTTGGAAATATACGCGTTTCACACGGTTGCTAACGCCTGTGAGCACCTCATAGGGAATGGTGTCGAGCATATTGCTGAGCACGATGACAGGCAGGTGGGTGCCAAAAATCTCGACCATGTCGCCCTCCTGGCAGTCGATGTCGGTGACGTCGATGAGGGCCACGTCCATGCAGATATTGCCTACATACTCCGCCTTCTGACCGTTGACAAGGCAGTAGCCGTGACGGTTGCCCAGATGGCGGTTCAGACCGTCGGCGTAACCTATGGGGATGGCTGCGATGCGGCTGTCGCGAGTGAGGATGCCCTTGCGGCTGTAGCCTACGGTTTCCTCTTTCTTCACTTGTCGTATCTGCAGGATGGTAGTCTTGAGGGTCGAGACGGCTGTGAGCATGGCATTGGTGCGAGGGTCTACGCCATAGAGCCCGATGCCCAGGCGGCACATGTCGAGCTGGCGTTCAGGGAAGTGTTCGATGCCTGCCGAGTTGCAGATGTGGCGCAGAATCTTATGGGGAAACGCTTCCTGCAGCTGTCGGCTGGCCTGGTCGAAGATTTCAAACTGTCGGCTCGAGAAGTTGTCGAAGTCATCGCTGTCGCTGCCCACGAAATGTGAGAAGACCGAGCGTGGTATGATGGCCGACTGGTGCTTCAGGTGGTCGATGAGCGTGTCCATGTCTTTTGCCGGCTCAAAGCCCAGACGATGCATGCCCGTGTCGAGCTTGATATGTACTGGCCATCCTGTGATTCCCTGTCCGCGGGCAGCCTTGATGAGTGCGTCCATCAGCCGGAAGGAGTACACCTCAGGCTCGAGGTCATAGTCGAAGAGTGTCTTGAATGACGACATTTCCGGGTTCATCACGATGATATTCTGCGTGATGCCCGCCTTGCGCAGCTCAACACCCTCATCGGCTACAGCCACAGCGAGGTAGTCGACGCGGTGCTCCTGTAGTGTCTTGGCTATCTCTACCGCTCCTGCCCCATAGGCATCGGCCTTGATCATGCAGACTAGCTTGGTCTCGGGCTTCATCAGCGAGCGGTAGTAGTTGAGGTTGCTGACGACGGCGTTGAGGTCTACCTCCAGGATCGTCTCGTGCACTTTCTGCTCCAGCAGTTCGCTGATACGCTCGAATCCGAAGGAACGGGCACCTTTCAGCAGCACAATCTCATCGTGGAGAGAGCGACAGACGGCGCTTTTCAGGAATTCTTCAGTAGTAGTGAAGAAGTGCTTCTCAGCTGTTGTGAAGGCATGTGCCGATGCCGATATCTCAGGTCCGATGCCGATGAGCTTCTCCACGCCGCGTTCCTTCATCAGGCTGGCCACCTGCGCATAGAGCGTAGCCTGAGGCTCGCCGCTCTGATAGATGTCGCTCAGGATGAGGGTCTTCTGCTTGTCACCACGACGCTGCATGAAGTCGAGGGCAATATCCAGCGAGTGCAGGTCGTTGTTGTACGAGTCGTTGATCAGCGTCAGCCCGTGTTGCCCTTCCTTCACCTCCAGTCGCATGGCGATGGGCTCCAGGCGGCTCATACGCTGGGCGATCTCCTCTGGCGTGAGTCCCAAGTAGAGGGCTACGGTGGCGCAGGTGATGGAGTTCTCAATCGAAGCCTCGTCGATGAAGGGAATGTCGTAGCTCCCTTCCACACCTTTATATATATAAGAGATGTGTCGGCCGTCGACGGTGACGAACATTGGGGCTTTCTCGCTGAACCGTGACCAGCCAATGCGCTCACCTTGATACTGCGAGCGGCGTATGCTGCGGCTCACCACATCGTCGTCCGACGGATATATGATGGCTTTGGCATCGCGGAAGAGTTGCAGCTTTTCCATGCATTTCTCGTCCATCGAGCGGAAGTTCTCCTGATGGGCGGCTCCCAGCGAAGTGAGCACGCCGATGGTGGGCTGGATGATGTCGTGCAGAGCCAGCATCTCGCCGGGCTCGCTGATGCCGGCTTCGAAGAGTGCAATCTTCGATTGCTCATTCAGCAGCCATACTGACAACGGCACACCAATCTGTGAGTTGTAGGAACGGGGTGAGCGGGTGGTCTTCATCGACGGCATCAGTATCTGATAGAGCCATTCCTTGACCCAGGTCTTTCCATTCGAGCCCGTGATGCCGACTACAGGTATGATGAATTCGTCACGATGTCGCTCCGCCAGGCGCTGAAGGGCTGCCAAGGGCGAGGGAACCTTCAGGAAATTGCATCCGGCGAAAGTCTGTTCATAGTCAGGAGGCAGCTGGTCGATGACAAAGTTCCTCACGCCCCGACGATAAAGCTCGGGTATGTAACGGTGACCGTCGTTCCTCTGCGTCCGCAGTGCAAAGAACAATGTCTGCTCTGGAAAGCAGAGTGAGCGGCTGTCGGTGAGCAGCCATCCGATGGTGGCTGGTGTGTTGCCATAGCGTCGTGCTCCGATGAGCGTCGTTATTTTCTCTATGTTGTAGGTCATAGTAGCTTTTCCTTTTGTTCTTTTTATGGTGCAAAGGTACGAAAAAAAAACGATACGGAGCAACACTTTCCCCAAAATGTTTAGCGAAAGGTGCTGACTTAGCGGTCAAAAAGAATAATTAGGGCAATCTCTTGCCAGTTCTCGTTTTTTTTCGTACCTTTGCAGACAAATTCAAGAAACGCATAAAGATTGATCCGTATGATTCTTTTCTTCAAGACTCCGCAAAGGAGTGTCATTGCCGTAGAGGCAGACCATCAGTTGACAGCAGAGGAAGTGCAAAAGTTGTGCTGGCTCTTTGGTGAAGCCGAGCTGATGGAGGGTGAAACGCAGGAGGGCTTCTTCGTAGGTCCCCGTCGAGAGATGGTCACCCCGTGGTCGACCAACGCCGTTGAGATTACTCAGAACATGAACCTGCAGGGCATCAGCCGCATCGAGGAGTATTTCCCCGTGGAGAGCCGCGATGCTGACCATGACCCCATGCTGCAGCGCATGTATGAGGGCCTCAACCAGCGCATCTTCACCGTCAACATCCAGCCCGAGCCCATCAAGCTGGTGGACAATCTGGAGGAGTATAACGAGCAGGAGGGCCTGGCTTTGTCGCCTGAGGAGATTGCTTACCTGCATGGCCTGGAGAAGCAGAATGGCCGTCCGCTGACCGACAGCGAGATCTTCGGCTTTGCCCAGATCAACTCCGAGCATTGCCGCCATAAGATATTCGGAGGAACATTCATCATCGACGGAGAGGAGAAGGAGTCGAGCCTCTTTGCCATGATCAAGAAGACAACGCAGGAGAATCCCAACAAGATTCTCTCGGCATATAAAGATAATGTGGCTTTTGCTCAGGGGCCCGTCGTCGAGCAATTTGCTCCGAAGGACCAGTCGACGAGCGACTACTTCCGTGTGAAGGACATCGAGAGCGTCATATCGCTGAAGGCCGAGACCCATAACTTCCCCACTACCGTCGAGCCTTTCAATGGTGCTGCTACTGGCACGGGAGGCGAGATACGCGACCGTATGGGAGGCGGCACAGGCTCATGGCCCATCGCCGGCACGGCTGTCTATATGACGGCCTATCCACGCCTTTCTGACGATGAAGGTACTGAGCGTGACTGGGAACATATTCTCCCCGTCCGTGAATGGCTCTACCAGACACCTGAGCAGATCCTGATCAAGGCATCGAACGGTGCCTCTGACTTCGGCAATAAGTTCGGACAGCCGCTCATCTGTGGCTCTGTGCTGACGTTCGAGCATCAGGAGCCTTCTGTAGGCAGCGACTCAGTCGTTGCTAGCGAGACTAAGTATGCCTACGACAAGGTCATTATGCTGGCAGGTGGCGTGGGCTATGGCACGAAGCGCGACTGCCTGAAGAAGGAGCCTCAGAAGGGAAATAAGATTGTTGTCGTGGGTGGCGATAACTACCGCATCGGTCTGGGTGGCGGCTCTGTGTCGTCGGTCGATACGGGGCGCTACAGCAGTGGCATTGAACTGAATGCCGTGCAGCGAGCCAATCCGGAGATGCAGAAGCGAGCCTGGTGCGTGCCCTCTGCGAGGAAGATGTCAAGCCTGTCGTCTCTATCCATGATCATGGCTCGGCAGGCCATCTGAACTGTCTCTCGGAGCTGGTCGAGGAATGTGGTGGCGAGATTGACATGACCAAGCTGCCCATTGGCGACAAGACGCTCTCGTCGAAGGAAATCATCGCCAACGAGAGCCAGGAGCGCATGGGACTGCTCATCGACGAGCGCCATATCGAGCACGTGCGGCAGATAGCTGAGCGCGAGCGTGCTCCGCTCTATGTGGTGGGCGAGACCACGGGCGATGCTCATTTCTCGTTCCGTCAGGGTGATGGCGTGAAGCCTTTCGACCTCGACGTCAGCCAGATGTTCGGACATTCTCCCAAGACCGTCATGCGTGACAATACCGTCGAGCGCCATTATGCAGACGTCGATTATTCCGGGAAAGCCGGAAACTCCGGAATCTCCGCCCTGCAATTCAACGAATACCTCGAGCGTGTGCTCCAGCTGGAGTCCGTAGCCTGCAAGGACTGGCTCACTAACAAGGTCGACCGCTCCGTGACAGGCAAGATTGCCCGCCAGCAATGTCAGGGCGAGCTGCAGCTGCCGCTCAGCGACTGCGGTGTGGTGGCCCTCGACTATCGTGGCGTGAAAGGTATCGCCACAGCCATCGGCCATGCTCCTCAGGCAGGACTGGCATCGCCCGAGGCTGGGTCGGTGCTCTCTGTGGCCGAGGCACTCACGAATATCGTTTGGGCTCCACTGGCAGAAGGTATGGACTCGCTGTCACTCTCTGCCAACTGGATGTGGCCCTGCCGCTCTCAGGAGGGTGAAGACGCCCGTCTCTATGCTGCCGTGAAAGCCCTGTCCGACTTCTGCTGCGACCTGCATATCAACGTGCCTACTGGCAAGGATTCGCTGTCGCTCTCACAGCAGTATCCCAATGGAGAGAAGATTATCTCGCCGGGAACGGTCATCGTCTCAGCCGGCGGTGAAGTGTCCGATATCAAGAAAGTAGTCTCGCCGGTACTGGTCAACGACAAGCGCGCCTCCGTCTATCACATCGACTTCTCCTTCGACCAACAGCGCCTGGGCGGCTCAGCCTTTGCCCAGAGCCTGGGCAAGGTGGGCGACGATGTGCCTACGGTGAAGAATCCCGAGTACTTCGCCGATGCCTTCATGGCTGTGCAGCAGATGATTGAGAAGGGATGGATTATCGCTGGTCACGACATATCGGCAGGCGGACTCATCACCACGCTGCTCGAGATGTGCTTCGCCAATACTGAAGGCGGCATGCACATCAACCTGCACGACATCTGTGCCGACGGCGACGTCGTGCGTACGCTCTTTGCCGAGAACCCGGGTGTCGTCATCCAGGTCAAGGACGAGCATAAGTTCGAGTTCCGTGAGTTTATGGAGGATATGGGCATCGGCTATGCCAAGATAGGATATCCCGTCGAGAATAGCCGCACCATCGAGATTGTCTGCCCGGATAATAACTCTCAACTCTCAAATCTCAAATCTCAAATCACCCTCGACATCAACCATCTGCGCGATGTGTGGTACAAGACCAGCTACCTGCTTGACCGCCGTCAGAGCTTCAATGGCAAGGCCAAGGAGCGCTACGAAAACTACAAGCAGCAGCCCATCGAGATGCAGTTCACACGCAGCTTCAAGGGTACGCTGGCCAGCTACGGCCTCTCTGCCGACCGTCGCGAGGACTCTGGCATCAAAGCCGCCATCATCCGCGAGAAAGGCACCAATGGCGAGCGCGAGATGGCTTACTCGATGTATCTGGCAGGCTTCGATGTGAAGGACGTCATGATGACCGACCTCATCACAGGCCGTGAGACGCTCGACGACATCAACCTCATTGTCTTCTGTGGAGGATTCTCCAATAGCGATGTGCTTGGATCAGCCAAGGGATGGGCAGGCGCCTTCCTTTATAATCCGAAGGCCAAGGAAGCCCTCGACCGCTTCTATGCCCGTGAGGACACCCTCTCGCTGGGCATCTGCAACGGTTGCCAGCTCATGGTCGAACTGGGGTTGCTGGGGGCCAAGGATGCCAGAATGTTGCACAACGACAGCCATAAGTTCGAGAGTGGTTTCATCTCTTTGCAGATACCTGAGAACAAGAGTGTCATGTTCGGTTCGCTCAGCGGCAGCAAACTTGGCATCTGGGTGGCTCACGGCGAGGGCAAGTTCAGCCTGCCGCAGCCGGAGAGCGCATACAATGTCGTGGCCAAGTACAACTATCACGGCTATCCTGCCAATCCCAACGGCTCCGACTACGACGTGGCAGGCATCTGCTCGGCCGACGGGCGTCATCTGTGCATGATGCCGCATCTCGAGCGTGCCATCTTCCCCTGGCAGAATGCCTGGTATCCCTATCGTCGCCGTCATGACGAGGTGACGCCTTGGATTGAGGCCTTTGTCAATGCACGCAAATGGATTGAGCAGCGATGAACATCTACTGGCAGAGCTTCGTCACCTTCTTCAAGATTGGCATGTTCACCCTCGGTGGTGGATATGCCATGATTCCCATCATCGAGTCGGAAGTGGTCGACAAGAACAAATGGGTGAGCAAGGAGGAGTTCCTGGATCTCATAGCTATTGCCCAGAGCTGTCCGGGAGTCTTTGCCATCAACATCAGCGTGTTTATAGGCTATAAGCTGCGAAAGGTGAGGGGAGCCGTTGTCACGGCACTCGGCACGGCTCTGCCCTCTTTCTTCATCATCCTGCTCATAGCCATGTTCTTCCACCGCTTTCAGGACAACCCCGTAGTCGAGGCCATCTTCAAGGGCATACGTCCTGCTGTCGTTGCCCTGATTGCCGTGCCCACCTTCAACCTGGCCAAGAGTGCCCACATCACCTGGGCCACCTGCTGGATTCCCATCACCGGAGCGCTGGCCATCTGGCTCATGGGTGTGTCGCCCATCCTCATCATCCTCATCGCTGCCTTGGGCGGATACGTCTATGGCACCTTAATAAAGCCTACCGAATGATATTCCTCTACCTCTTCATCACGTTCTTCCAGATTGGGCTCTTCGGCTTTGGAGGTGGCTATGGGATGCTGTCGCTCATACAGGGTGAGGTGGTGCATCATTGGCATTGGATGACGACGTCGGAGTTTACCGATATCGTGGCCGTCAGCCAGATGACACCTGGCCCCATCGGCATCAATTCGGCCACTTATTGCGGCTATACGGCAGTACACAATGCCGGCATGAGCGAGGGGATGGCTGTGCTGGGGTCGTGTGTGGCTACGTTTGCGCTGGTGCTGCCGTCGCTCATCCTGATGATCGTCATTGCCAAGCTCTTCATCAAGTATATGAAGCACCCCAAGGTGCAGGCTGTCTTTGCCGGCCTGCGTCCTGCCGTCGTGGGACTGCTGGCAGCAGCCACTCTGCTCCTCTGCACCAAGGAGAATTTCTCCACGCCGGGCGATAACCCCTGGCAGTTCTGGATCAGCGTATTCCTCTTCCTGGCCACCTTCATCGGGACGAAGGTCTTCAAGGTCAATCCCATCAAGATGATTGTCATGTGCGGCTTTGCCGGCCTGCTTCTCTTGTATTAGCTACTCCCAGAAACATTTATTATACTAACACTAAACCCAAACAAAAACATGAAAAAACTAATCGTACTAATGTTCTGTATGGTGGCATGTCATGCCACTCAAGCCCAGCCCGGTCGCCGTCAGTTCCGCCGTCAGATGGCCTATGCCACCGATACCATCGGAGTCCACGATCCCGTCATGGCCTACGAGCGCGGCACCTACTACCTGCTCGCCACGGGCAACGGCCTGCAATGGGCCACATCCACCGACCGCAAGACGTGGGTCGTGCAGCCCACTCCCTTCATCGAGAACATCCCCCAATGGACCGTCGACTCCGTGCCCGGATTCCGCAGCCATGTGTGGGCTCCCGACGTCATCCAATGGCACAACCGCTGGTGGCTGGCCTATAGCTGCTCTACCTTCGGCAAGAATACCTCAGCCATCGGACTGATGTCGGCCGACAGGATGAACGGACAATGGAAGGACGAAGGATGCCTCGTCGCCTCCAAGGAGAACCGCAACAACTGGAACGCCATCGACCCCGCTTTCATCATCGACGAGAACGACCAGCCCTGGCTCACGTGGGGCTCGTTCTGGGACGGCATTCAGCTGGCCCGTCTCGACACCACGATGCACATGGTGGGCAAGCCCGTCACCATCGCCCGCAGGCATGGGCAGTTCGATCCCAATGCCCCCGAGAATCCCACCTCGCGCTTTGCCGGGCGCAATGCCATCGAGGCTCCCTTCATACTCCGTCACGGCGATTATTTCTATCTCTTCGTGTCGTGGGACTACTGCTGCCGCGGGGCTCAGAGTAACTATCGCGTAGCCGTGGGACGCTCGAAGAGCGTGGAGGGACCCTATGTCGACCGCAAGGGCAAGGCGATGACCGAAGGCGGAGGCGAGCTCTTCCTCGAGGGTGACAAGAAGGAATTTGAGGCTGCCGGCCATAGTGCTGCCTACGACCTGCCCACGGGCGAGTCGGTGTTCATCTGTCACGGCTATTCCACCAAGCGAAACGGTGCCAGCATCCTCGTCCAGCGCCCCATCAAATGGACGTCAGACGGCTGGCCAGAGCTGAAATAATGAAAAAAACAGCAGGTTAGTGGTTAAATTATTATAACCGTGGCTCCACTTTTAGCGATATTTGGCAACATATCACTAAATTTGCACTCGAATCATTCACTAACTAAAGGAGAAACGATTATGAAAAAGAACACATTATTACTGACTGCGATGACGGCCAGCCTGCTCCTGAGCAGCTGCGTGGCCAAGAAGGAACTCGTGGGCTGCCGCGAAGAGAACAGGTCGCTCACCAGCTCTCTGCAGAATACCAAGGAAGACCTGGCCGCCAAGAATGCACGCATCACGAGTCTTGAGGAGCAGCAGAGAGGCTTGCAGCAGGCACTGAAGGCCGCCGAGGCCAAGTATGCCAAGCTGCAGGAGTCGCTCAACCAGAGCCTGCAGAATGCCAATCAGAACAATGTCTCCATCGAGAAGCTGGTGGACCAGATCAACGAGTCGAATCAGTATATCCGCCATCTCGTGGAGGTGAAGTCGAAGAGCGACTCGCTCAACATGGTGCTCACCAACAACCTCACTCGCTCGCTCTCGAAGGAAGAGCTGAAGGAGGTCGACGTGCAGGTGCTCAAGGGAGTGGTCTATATCTCGCTGGCCGACAATATGCTCTATAAGAGCGGCTCCTACGAGATCAACGACCGTGCCGCCGAGACCCTCTCGAAGATTGCCAAGATCATCAAGGACTACAAGGACTACGACGTGCTCATCGAGGGTAACACCGACAACGTGCCCATCTCGCGCGAGAACATCCGCAACAACTGGGACCTCTCCTGTCTGCGTGCCTCCAGCGTCGTCCAGGCCCTGCAGAATCAGTATGGCGTCGACCCGAAGCGCCTGACTGCCGGCGGACGTGGCGAGTACAATCCTCTGCAGCCCAACACCACCGAGGTGGGCAAGCAGCGCAACCGTCGCACCCAGATCATCATCACGCCGAAGCTCGACGAGTTCATGGAGCTCATCGGCGAGGCTCCTGAGACCGACAAGTAAGATCTCTGAGACCTAAACGCTGAGATAAGGAGGGCAGGCCGGCATGCTTACCCTCCTTTTTTCTTCATTACGAAACAACAGCCCGCCAACCGAGGCATACAAACGACGATTTTGAACATGAGAAAGACTCTTGCTGCAACATGCGCCTTGCTGCTGGCTATGGCGGCACAGGCAAAGGACAAGGTGATCGACCGCCCTGCCTTTGTGTCGTCTACTGCGATGTATGAACTGAATCCCATGAAGGTGGAACTGACCAAGGGAGCCACCATCGTTCATTTCCACGTCGTGAACGCCAAGTGGGGCGGATGGAGCGTGGCTGAGGCCCGGCTGGTGGCGGGTGGCGACACCCTTGCCTTCAAGAGCGGGCGCGTCATCACCCACGACGGAGCGAAGGTGCTGGCCGAGGAGCCGTTCCTGCTGGGTAAGGACTTTGACAAGAACGTGCAGCGCGACTCACTCATCCTCAGCTTCGAGCCGATGCCGAAAGGTGTCCGGTCGTTCGACTACCTGGGCAAGAGTGGCCGACGGACACGTGAGATCAAGGGCATCCGACTCGACGAAGCACTCTATCCCTCGCTGTTGCCTCCCTATCAGCCGTTCGTCGACGACGGGCAGCCGCTCAAGCCCTTGAAGATGGACCTTGGCGAACTGTCGGCAACCATACGGGTTCACGGCGGCGGTGTCATCACGTCACACGCCGACTGGCGCACTATCTGGGGCAAGCCCTTCCGCTGCTCGAACGACGATGACTCGGTGATCGTGTACCGGTGCCCCGATTACCTGCGGCAGCTTCCTTTCTTCTCGGGCCGAGGCTTCGGACTGGTCGAGGTCGGCATCAATACGCAGTTCCCCCTGCTGCTGATTCCCGGCGAGACGCTGACCCTCGACATCGACCTGCCTGCCGTGACGGCACGAGACGGGAAGTTTGCTGGTGGAAAGATCAGGATGCGCGACACCTACCGCGTGGGTGGGACCATCGGCGACATCAATCAGGTGCTGTTGGAGAACCAGGAACTGATGTACTCGCATTTCCACAAGGAAGTGATACCCGAATGTACGGCAGACCAGAGCTTTCCACAATGGGCCGAACAGCTGTGGCAGAACTTCGAGGCCTTCCGGCTGAAGCTGCTCGAGAAGCATCCTGACTATACCACCCGCCAGAAGGAATTCCTCAGGATATGGGTAGAGGATATGTACGTTAGCTACCGTCACGACTATGCCAACATGCTGAAGACAAGGATGGGAGCCGCCAAGGCCGACAGCCTGTCAGGGCATCTGACCGAGACCTATACGCTGAAAGATCCACACTTCAGCGACATGCTGATTTATCAAGGTGGCCGCACGTTTTATTTCCCCGCCCACGCCGACCATATACCTTACCTCGAAGCCAACGGCATGGGCCAGGGAGAGACGTACGCGACGCTGAAGGCACTGGCCTACAAAGACCGGCTGGTAGAGAGGATGAGTGCCCTTGAAGTGCTCTCCGACAGCGCCATCCAGGCTGCCCACCCCATCTTCCAGTCGCCACTTCGTGAGTACAACGACAGCATCCGCCTGCTCGTCGAGCGGCTACAGCGGGAGGCGCAGGAGCGCATGATGCCCACACCCGACGTGACTGGCGACAAACTCATCGAGGCCATCGCTGCACAGTATCCTGGCAAGGCCGTCTTCATCGACCTCTGGGCCACATGGTGCGGCCCCTGTAAGATCGGTATCTCGGCAATGGAGCCTTTGAAGAAGAAACTGGAGGGCCGCGACGTGGTGTTCGTCTACCTGACCAACGAGACCAGTCCCGAGAACGAATGGAAGAAGCAGGTGGCCAACATCCCCGGACTCCACTACCGCGTGACCGAAGAAACATGGAATCAGATTCCCAACATCAGCGGCATTCCCCAATACTATCTCTACGACCGTCAGGGCAGCCGCGTATGGGAGCACCTCGGCTTCGGCGACGAGACGCTGCAGAACATAGAGCAGCAGATAGAGAAGGCAATACAGTAAACAAGCGCAGAAAGGTCATTGAACCCTAAATCTACACAACATCCAACAGAAATCTTTTCCCTTCTCATATTTGTGTCAGATTTCTGGAGGATTTAAGGTCCTTCCAAG
>JAEEGJ010013653.1_pt1 | contig 19594 bp, 10 predicted proteins | sample 8958761 | NCBI WGS metagenome assembly JAEEGJ01 (sample SAMN16246546, study PRJNA631951) | gut metagenome | biome: gut microbiome; feature: rumen; material: RS-attached | host: Bos | place: Iran: Karaj | collected 2018-10 | reverse complement strand
CGCTAACCCAGGTAACGATATCTATCTCGGTAATGCAAAACAATCCAACACCATGATCATTCAACAATTTATGTTGAGATCCGTGAAGGAAAACTACTTCACCATTACAAGAAAAGACAATAACCAACAAGTCTATGCTTCTGCTTTAGCAGATAGCTTATTCGGCGATACCGCTGGCAAATGGGCCTTATATAAATCCCACGTTGATGCCGGTTACTTATCCGCCGGTTATGTCGCTCATAGAGCCTACGCAGTCGTCCCATTATATAATGAAGTTACAGGCGAAGCGTTCGCAAGTGGTGAATATGAACTTAAATTTAATTACCAATTAGCCGGCACAGGCAATTGGGTCAGTAAATCTTACACCATCCATATCGATGGCGAAGCTCCAGTTGTTAACACAATCACTGAATACAAAGATGCTAATGGTGTCAATCAAGTGAGAGTTTACTTCGAAGAAGAAAAGATGTCCCACGCCTTCATTGGTAACTACATCGTCGATGTCAACTTCGATGCTGACAAAGGCATGTACTACGCTGAAGCCACAAAAGAATTCGTTGATAACGCTATCAATGAAATGAGTAATGGTAGTGACAAACGTTTATTCATCGGTGGTGTTGACTACGCTAGAGGTACATCTGGCTGTGTCATCCACTTCAATAATTACGATAACTTCTTATTAGGTTATCAAATGGTTCAAAGTGCTGACCTTGATACATTCATCGATTTCAGAGTCGGTGATGATAACAAAGTCACATTCGTGAATGTTAACACAGGTGAAACCGTTCAAATCAATTCCAAATATGTGAAGAGCAACTTCAATGCGGTTATTGATTATGATCCAGAAAAGCAACCTGAACCAGCCAAAAAAGGCTGCAATGGTGCAATCGCCTCATTATCACTCATTATTGGCGCTCCTGCCTTAATGGGTGCCTCATTACTATTCTTTAAAAAGAAAAAAGAAAAAGGAGGTAAATAGTAAGATGAAAAAATTTGCATTAGGAATTTTAGCAGTTAGCTTCCTTTCATTAGGTGCTGTCGTTGCTTGTGATGGTGACCACAGCTCTAGCGCTGTTGCTTGGGACTTCACAATTTCCTTAAGTAATGGCTCAAACGTCATGAACAAAGGTGAAGAAGCTCACATCAACATCGATGAAATCGGTGGCAACCCAGAAGATGCTAGAGAATTCACTTATACTTGTTTAGATTCTAAAGTTGCTTCTGTTAACGCAAACGGTACAGTTACTGCCTTAGAAAAAGGTAAAACAGTTATTGCTGTTAAAGAAGGCAAATCTGAAATAACAAGATCCTTAGAATTAACAGTTATCGATGCTTCTCCAGCGGATGGTGGTTTCAACTACGCTTCCGCTTCTGGCAAAACCGCTATTGAAAAGAGAACCGAAATCCTCGGTGCTCTTGAAAAGAACGCGATGGATAATCACTTAACAGGTATTACCTTATTCGATAATGGTGGTTATGTTAAATATCGTTCACGTGTTAATTTACCAACAACTACATACATCACAGGTTATGGTTTTGGTTTATTAAGTGAAGGTTCCCTTAAAGAACCACTCGCCGCTGAAACAGCCTCTGCCTACAAGATGTATTTGCATACTGCTTCTTCATCAGACCCACTCTTAATCAATGCCAGAGACAATGATGGTAGCCAAGTTTCCGACTTAGAAGGCTATATCACTTCTTCTTATTGGAGCACCAAGATGAACGATACCAAAGACGGTTATGTCTGGTATCCAGTTCTTGCTAAAGACACAGTTAAATTTAATGGTGTTTCTCAAGCAAACGATAGACCAATCCCAGTTTACAAAGGTCAAGAAGTTAAACCTGACGAAGAACCAAACCCATTAGGTCTCTATAGCACATGGAGAATCTATGTTAAAACTGGCGAAGATGGTTTTAAATATCGCTATAGCGGCTCACCATGGGATGGTGTTGATTACGATCATAGACCAGTTGCTATTGAAGACTATGAATTCGCTTTCCGTAACCTTCTCACTGGTTCCCATGGCTTAACCCGTGGTTCCCAAATCGCTTATGATCAAACATATGGTATTGTCGGTGCTCAAAGATACTATAACAACACAAATATCAAAGATATGACTGACGAAAAAGCCTTAAATGTTTGGAATAATATGAAGAGCAAAGGCGAATTAGGCCTTGTTACTGGTCACGATGAGACAAACGGTGATTTTATTCAATTAACATTACTAAATCCTATTGATAGATTTACCGCGATGTACACTTTATCTTCTAACTTATATTCTCCAATCCCAGAATCCTTCATCCGTGCTCTTGGTTATAAAGCTGGCACACCTGAAGATAAAATCGGTTTCATTAGAGATGGTTCTAAGAAATATGGTACATTCAATGATAACGATAGTGTTCCACAAGCCCACCAAAACAAGATTTGTGACTCAGTTCTCTCTGTTGGACCATATATGCTTGAAAGTTGGGAAAAACGCGCTCAAATTCTCTTTAAGAGAAATACAGAATGGAATGAGCCAGGCAGATACAACATCGAAGGTGTTAAGGTTCTCATTCTTGAAGCTGCTAAATCTTCCCCAACAGCCATCTATGACCGTTTCAAACAAGTCGGTGATTTAGATAGTTGTGGCATTCCTTCTCAATACATTGATGTTGAAGTTGGTCAACCAGACGTTTTCCAAACAAAGGGTAACTCCACATTCAAACTCAATGTTAACTCTTGCACACAAGAAATGTGGGATACATTAAATAAGAAATTGTGGAAGCACACGGATTCAGACAAATACATCTGCAAACCATGGATGAGCAATGACAACTTCTTAAATGGCTTATTCTATTCCATTGATAGAAAGACATTTGCTACAAAACAAGGTTCACAACCTTCTATCAACTACTTCTCTGATTCTTACTTAAGTGACCCAGAAAATGGTATTTCTTATAACGATACAAAAGCCCACAAGGATGCTGTTGCGGCATATCAAACCTATGATACCGATGGTAATCCAACATATGGTTATTCCAAAGATAGAGCCGTTTCTTGCTTCAAAGCTGCGGTTAGAGAATTAGTCGCACAAGGCAAGCTCAAATATGGCTCTGTTGAAAAACCAAACAAGATTTCAATCAACATTTGGTGGATGTATCAAAGCGATGTTAAACAATATGGCGAAGATATTGAAAAATACTTCACAGATGCCTTCAATGATCCAGATGTTTCTGGTGGTACAATTAAACTCGAAATTGAACAAAATTTCGTTACAGTTTGGGACAAAGTCTACTCAGACCACTTACAAGTCGGTAAGTTCGACTTAGGCTTTGGTGCTATTTCCGGTAACACCTATAACCCACTTAACTTCTTAGAAGTTTTAAAGAGTGATAACTCTTCAACATTCACACTTAACTGGGGTACAGATACATCTGTCATCTCCAAGACAAAACCATTAATCTATGATGACAAGATGTGGTCATTCGATGCTTTATGGTCAGTCGCTGACCACGGCGGCATCGTCAAGAATGGTTCTGTTGCAAAAACAGTTGAAATCAGCTACTTAGATGCTAATAAAAATGACTTCTATAACGGCCTCACCTTCTCCGTCGCTACAAAGTTCATCGAAGCTGATGCAGCAGAAATCGATCTCACCCGTGTTCAAATCTACGTTGTCGGTTTCGGTGGTGTTGATGTTGAATTTGAAAAGAGCGTTAACGAAAAAGGCGAGTTGGTTGCAACAATCCACTTATCTCAAGAATTAGCAGCTCAAATCAACGCTGATATGAGACACGCTAATCACATGGATGATAAGGATAAATATCCAAAATTATGGAATGAAACGCCATTCACTCAAGCAAACTACAATAAGTATTGGAATATTGATGTGTTTTATAGTTTAGCCATCACTTCTGACGGCCAACAAGGCACACCAACCGAAGCTTATGTTACTGCTGCGAAGAACGCTGGTGACTGGATTGAAAAGTAAGGAGGTAATAGGACATGAAAAACACAAAAGTTTTACTCTTTACCTCATTACTTGCAGTCGCTACTTTAGCTGGATGCGGCGCAAAAACCTCATCCAAAGTTGATGATGGTGTTCCAACATCAATGATTATTCCTGAAGCTTCACAAACAGAAGCTGTCGAGAATGATAATGCTACGTATCCAGATGAACTTCTTGTCAACCACAAAGTCGCTGCTATGATCGTTGGTGATACATTCCAATTAGAAGCGGCCGAACAATTCAAATACGATGGTAAAAACGTCAAATTTGAAGTTAAAGATCCAACAGTAGCTTCTATTGATGAAAATGGTCTCATCACTGGTTTAGCAGGTGGCGAAACAGAAATCGTTGTCACAGATAAAGCCAATCCAGACTTCAAAACGACAGTCCCAGTGATTGTCTATCCTGAACTCGGTCCCGCCGCATCAGTTACAGACGTTACAAATGGTTTAAGAACCTATGGAAACGCAAACCCAGTTACTGAAGTGATTCAATATAAGAGACTTGCTAAGTCCATTTCAAGAAGACCTGTCAAACAAAACAAAAATGATCCAGATCAAGAATTTGTTCAATTATCATATGACTTATCTGATGAAATGATGGTCTTCAGTACCAATGATGCTTATTTAAGAATCTTAGAAACAGATGCTGAAGTTAGAACCACCGATGGTGCGATGGACTTCACAAGCTATGACTGGATCTTCTGTACAAATAAGTACTACGATACACTCGTCTATCACCAAGTAGGTGATATGAAGACATTCTATGCCGCGCCAACACAAGACTATATGGATGGTGAAAGAAGCGCGCCATTATATGACGTCTTAGATAACTTATTCACTTCTGGTCACACCTTCTTCTTAAATCAATTAGATAATGCCACTTTCAAAAATATTATCGATATCGCTGAAGAAGATGACACTGATTTTGTTGAAGGCAAGAGACTTGGCTCACTTGGTGATGGTTCATTATTCTGCCGTGGTGTTCTCATGTTCAAAGACAGCACTGCGGATAATGATGATGAAAGACAAGATGGTATTCCAGTTGGTACTCCAACTCCAACAACCCAAGATTCAACCTGGATTGTTAAGGATAACAAAGTTGTGGGCCTTTACTACTATCTCGTCCAAGACTATGTTATCGATGGTTACGAATATCGCAAGATCATGGATATTGATATCAAACTTGAAGAAATCAGTGCTGATAGACACGAAATCTATCTTCCTGCAAAAGAGGGGTATCAAAGAGTCGATAGATTATTTGAAATCTAATCACTAATAAAAATAACAAAAGGACTGCTTAATGCGGTCCTTTTTATTATTTTTTATCTTGATATATTCACATCATTTTTGTAGGATATACGTATTACCATTTGCCATTCTTGAAGAATGGCTGGTTTTGTGGTATATTTAGGAGCCGCTTAAATTAAGCGGAGAAAGGAGAAAACTAATGTTAAGGTATTCATTAAAAAGAATTTTGCTGGCATTTCTAACTGCCTTTATTATTCTTACGCTTACTTTTATCTTGGTTAAAGCTCTTCCAATATCACTCAAGGTTTCTACTAGTGTTGGTCAAAGAATGAGCTTCTATCAAGAACAAGTCAGATTGGGTTATTTTAGTGTCCTTATTAAACCTGAATCCGAACATTTTCAGCCTTCATTTAATTACATAGAAAGTTTCATTGATGATGAACACAAGGAGTATTTCTTCTATCCAAGACCAATTATTGATCAATATTTTTCATGGATAGGTAACATTTTCACTAAATGGGATTGGGGTACATCCACATCATTAGAATTAAACACTTCTGCGATTAGACTTATTGGTAGACGTTTACCAGTATCTATGTCTATCAATATTATCGTTGTTTTAGTTTCTGTTCCATTAGGTATCCTTCTCGGTATCTATGCTGGTTTAAAGAAAAACACATGGATTGACCACACAATCTCTACATTAATCATGATCTTCGTTTCTATTCCTAGTTTCGTCGTCATTACTTTCTTAATTTTCTTCTTATCTTATCAAACAGGTTGGCTTCCACCTTCATGGCCAAGCATAACTGCTCCTCCGGGCACGAGAGCTTTAGGCTATATTATTCCAGTCATGGCTCTATCATTCAGTTCTATCTGTGGCTATGGTAGAGGCGTTAGAGCGGAACTTTGTGAAGTTATGTCTAGCGAATATTTATTACTTGCTAGAACAAAAGGCTTAACAAAGAACCAAGCAATCATCCGTCATGCTCTAAGAAATGCCTTTGTACCAATTCTTCCAAGCGTTCTTTCCGAATTTATTGGTATCTTAGGTGGTTCAATCATCTTAGAAAGATTATATGGCATTCCAGGTGCTGGTAGCATTTACTTGGAAGCTTTGAATAACACTCCAAGAGACTACAACGTCTTAATGGTTGATATGGCTGTCTTTACCATCATTGGTTTATTAGCCGGCATCCTTTTTGACTTATCATATGGATTCATTGATCCAAGAATTAGAATGGGGGCGAAGAAATAGTTATGTTAGAAGATAAAGATTTCGAATTCGTTGATGACGCTCCTGTTACTAATGAAGAAGTGGAAGAACCAATTACTGGTGATGATTTCACTTTAACGGAAGTTGATTCTACAATTCACGAACAAAAGTTCCAAACAAAACCAACAACATTTACTAAAGATGCCTTCAGAAGATTTAAAAAGAATAAGTCATCTGTGGCCGCGACTTTCATTTTGGGCACATTAATCGCCTTATCAATCATTATTCCTATCGTTGATAAAAGTAACCTTAAAGATTCTCATCCAAACGAAACTTTCCTTTCACCAAAATTATTTAATGCTGGTACAGGCTTTTGGGATGGCACTGAAAGATATTCAAACATCGCTGTTGATATTTCTGAAATGCCGAACGCTTCCACCGAAGAAGAAAAGCAAGAGCACTGGTGGCCAAGTCCAGACATTTATACTCAACGTCCTGCGATTTCCAAAAAGAAATTCACTGATTTGACATATGTTAACAGCCTTTCTAACTTAGGTACATTCGGTAAAGAAGGCTATGTGCAATTTGGCTTCGATAGAAATGAACTCAAAGGCAATAAATTCGTCGAATTTTCTTCCCAAGAAATTCCAGAATTAGAATTAACTGCAGATAGCTTATATCTCAGTGCCTTTGATACATATGACGCTGAAAAAATCCAAGCAAAAGAAGGCAAGGAAGATTTTGGTCTTCCAACCAATTATGTCCTTGGTGATGTCGCCTTATTCTTCTCTTATTATGAAGGCGAGACAAAACAAGAAGTTCAATTAATGGACTATGCTAAAAGACATGATATCGGTAGTGCACTTGCCTCTTATAAAAAAGACAAAATTGATATCGCTAACGTCATTACTACACAAACTGGTAAAACAATATTTGAAAAAGCACGTTTTGCCGTCAAAATGGCGACAGCCGGTGAAGACCCTCTTGTTTGTAACTTAATCGGCGCTCTTGCTTTCGAAAGTAACTTTGCGGAAGAAGAAACAAATGCTATTTTTGCTGATATGTCTTTCACTGATGCCACTAAAGCATTGACTAAAACAGCAAGTGATAAATTTGCCTATTGGAGCAGTACTGGTCTTAGAACTATCTACCTCTCCAAAGCTTACTTCTGTTCATTTGTTTATGACACATATGAAGCTAAATACGGTGTTGCCGTTGATAAAAACTTCTCCATTAAGGACCTTCTCAGATATCAAAAGAATGGTTGGATGTCATTCAAGACTCCTCTTGGTGATTCCACAATTCAAGACCTTGACTCATTAGGTTTCTATCTCGATGTTAATAACTTTACATGCCAGATTTTAGATGCTGAAAAATGTCCTGTCACAGAGCCATTAACTATTGATGACTTTGTTTATCCAACACCAAACGATAGTGGTATTGCGGTCGGTGAAATCATTTGTAAAGCCACTGTGTGCCGCTATAAAAAATATGGCTATTCCTCAATGCCAAGATTCCTCTTAGGCACAGATGAATCTGGTAGAGATATGCTTAAGTATGTTTTTGAAGGTTTAAGAACATCCTTATTAGTGGCTATCATTACATTCGCCATCTGCTTCACATTTGGTGTTATTTGGGGTTCCATCTCTGGTTATTTTGGTGGCAACGTCGACTTAATCATGGAAAGAATTACCGATATCTTAGGTCGTATCCCATTCATGGTTTTGATGACATTACTCATCCTCCACTGGGGTTCATCCTTACCAATGTTTGTTATGGCATTATGTATGACTGGTTGGATTGGTACTGCGGGCTTAACGAGAACGCAGTTCTATAGATTTAGAGGTCGAGAATATGTTCTTGCCTCACGTACATTAGGCGCAAGTGATGCTAGATTAATTGCTAAGCACATCTTCCCTAATGGCTTAGGCACAATCATTACTGCAGAAGTTTTGATGATCCCAAGCGTTATCTTTAGTGAAGCCAATATCGCCTACTTAGGCTTAGGCTTACAAAACGTTTCATCATTAGGTGTTATCTTATCTGATAACCAAAAGTGGTTGAGCGTTCACCCATACTTATTATTATTCCCATCCATTATCATCGCGTTATTAATGATTTCATTTAACTTATTTGGTAATGGCTTAAGAGACGCTGTTAACCCAAGTTTGAAAGGAGAAGACTAATATGGAAAATAAACAAGTTGTATTATCCGTTAAAGACTTACGTGTCAACTTCTCCACAGACCATGGTTATGTCCAAGCGGTTAGAGGTGTTTCATTCGATTTATATAAAGGTGAAACATTATGTATCGTTGGTGAATCTGGTTCAGGTAAATCTGTTACCAGTAAAACCATCATGGGTATCTTAGCCGCAAACGGTCGTATCGTTGACGGTTCCATCATGTATGAAGGTGAAGATTTAACCAAGGTTTCTGAAGATGAATTCCATCGTATCAGAGGCCATAAGATTGGTATGATCTTCCAAGACCCATTATCATCTTTAAACCCAATCATGCGTATCGGTAAACAAATTACCGAAGCCATGTTATTAAACGGCAATCACTTAAAGAAGATGAAAGAAGAACTCGTTGCTGAGGAATTCGTTGCCTATAAGAACGCAATTACTGCTTATAAGAGCGAACTCAATAAAGGTAAAGAAACTGTCAAATTCTTAAAGAGTGAAAAGAAAAAAGAAATTGAAAGAATCAAAACCATTGTTAAAAACGAAACCGATGGTGCAGTTTATGCTTTGAAATTAGACTATGGTCTAGAAAAAGTTCACATCAAGCATAATTATGATGAATTACTCGCTAAAGAAAACGAAAAACTTGCCGCTTTCAAAAACGGTCAACAAATCGACAATAGCGAAGAAACCGTCGAAGATGTTAACAATAAGATTGCTTCCTTAAAAGAACAAAAAATAGCCGAATTAAAAGCCGCTGATGAAAAGTATGCCGCTAAGAAAGCAGAAATTCTTAAAGAAGCTGAGGAAAAGAAAGCTGCTAATAAAGAAGAATTAGCGAAAGTTAAAGCGGACTTCGATAAGAAGATTGCCCAAGCTCAAGCTCATAAGAACGCTAATAGTAAAGAATTAACAGCAAAATATAAACCAATCATCGCGGAAGCTAAAACTAAATATTTAGCGAAGAATAAAGAAGCTAACGCTAAAGTCGCGGAAGTTAAAAAACAATACCGCGCTGAATACGAACAAGACCTTAGAGATGGCGTTGATAAAAAAGCCGCTAAGGATAAGTACATCGCCAAGATTAAAATTACCAAAGCCGAAGCTAAACGCAGAGCGCTTAAGGTTATGGAAGAAGTCGGTATCCCATTCCCAGAAAGAAGATTCAGACAATATCCATTTGAATTCTCTGGTGGTATGAGACAACGTATCGTTATCGCAATTGCGTTAACCGCTAACCCAGACATCTTAATCTGTGACGAACCAACCACAGCCTTAGACGTGACCATTCAAGCTCAAATCCTTGAATTGATTAATCGTTTAAAAGCGGAAAGAAACATCTCTGTTATCTTCATTACTCACGACTTAGGTGTTGTCGCCAATATGGCGGACCGTGTCGCAGTTATGTACGCTGGTAAAATCGTTGAATATGGTAAAGAAGAAGAAATCTTCTATGATCCAAAGCATCCATATACATGGGCGTTATTAGCCTCTATCCCTGACGTTGATAGTAAGGAAAGATTGGAAGCCATTCCTGGCACTCCACCAAACCTTGTCTTCCCACCTAAGGGTGATGCCTTCGCCTTACGTAGTAAATATGCGATGAAGATTGACTTCAAGAAAGAACCTCCATATTTCAAGGTTAGTGGTACTCACTATGCCGCTACTTGGTTATTAGACCCAAGAGCGCCAAAAGTGGAAATGCCTGCTATTGTTAAGACTCGTATTGAGGCCTCATTAGCAGCACATAAAGCAAGAGAAGCTAAAAAAGCAAAAACTAAGAAGGAGGACAAATAACTATGGCAAATAGAAAAGTTACTTATCTTCCCGAATTAGTGGATAACAATATTGAATTATCAGTCAGACACTTAAAGCAATTCTTTAAGTTTGGACATGGTAAAAATGCTTTCGTTACCAAAGCCGTTCACGATATCAGCTTTGATATCAAAAAAGGTGAATGCTTCGGTGTCGTTGGTGAATCTGGCTGTGGTAAAACCACAACTGGTAGAACTTTAATCAGATTATATAAGGCTACTTCCGGTTCTGTTTATTTCAAAGGTTACCGTATTGTTGCGGGCAATAGATGGAATGAAAAAGAAATCAAATGGAAGAGAATTAAAACAAATCGTAAGATTAGAGACTTAAAGAACGAAATGAATGAAAAGATTCGCGTTCTTTCTGACGAACAAGGTAACAAAGAATTTGTTGAAAGTGAAAGTGCTAAGATTAGAGATCAATATAACGCTCAAATCGAAAAATTAAAAACCGATTTAGCGGCCCTAATCAAGGAACAAAAAGAAAAGATTGCTCAACATAACTATGACAACAAACATGTTGATAAGAAGTTAATGAGCAAGATGCAAATGATCTTCCAAGATCCTGTTGACTCTCTTGACCCACGTATGACCGTTGAAGACATCATTCAAGAAGGTTTACACATCCAAGGTCAATATAACGCGTTTGAAAACTCACAAAAAGTGAGAGAAGCCTTAATCAAGGTCGGCTTATTACCAGAATACGCTTCTCGTTATCCACACGAATTCTCTGGTGGTCAACGTCAACGTATTGGTATCGCAAGAGCGTTAATTATGAATCCAGACTTCTTAATCTGTGACGAGCCAATTTCCGCCCTTGACGTCTCCATTAGAGCCCAAATCATCAACTTATTAAATAACTTAAAAGATGAAATGGGTTTAACCATTATGTTCATTGCTCACGACTTATCTGTTGTTAAGTACTTCTGTGATAGAATCGCTGTTATGTACTTCGGTAACATTGTTGAATTAGCGAGTAGTGATGAATTATTCAAAAATCCATTACACCCATATACCAGAGCGTTACTCTCTGCGATTCCAAAGCCTGACCCATTAAGTGAAAAGGAAAGAAAGAGATACATCTACGTTCCTGCTAATGAGCATGATTATTCTAAAGAAGCTCCAAGCCTCGTAGAAATCACTCCTGGACACTTCGTTATGGCTAATACCGAAGAACTTGAGAAATATCGTAAAGTTCTAAACGAAAAGAATTAAAAAAATAAAGGCTGATTTATTGTCAGCCTTTTTTCTTTCGTTCATAATGTTTCTATGAAAAAGAAGAATCATTTATTATTCTGGATATTATTCCCCATTGGTTGGACATTAATTGCCGCCTTATTAGTGTTCTATTTTGACCTCGCTAATGGTCCATTAGTCTTTTTCATCTTAGAACTAGTTCTATTAATGGCGTTTTTTATCGTTAGAACGCTCTTTAGGGACCGAAAATTCTTATTTAGATTATTTACATGGCTTGGCTTTTTAGGCCTTACAGTGGCCTTTATTTCATTTAGCCAACCAACAGTTACTAAAAAAAGCGCAGCCTACTATTCTAATCCCACAGTTATAGCGGAACCTTTAAACCTTAACGAAGGTAAAGTTCAAGGCATTTATAACAAAGATAAAACAGTGGAAATATACGCTGGTATACCATACGCCAAAGCGGAAAGATGGAAATTCCCTAAAGCCTATAGTTGGGAAGGGATTAGAGATGGCAGATATTTTGGTCCAAGAAGTATGCAACCAGATAAGAGTCCAGTTATTACTTCCCTTGTTGATATCTATTCTGAAAAAGGCTGGCATCCAAATTATCAAATGCAACCACTTCAAGAGAAAAGTGAAGATAGTTTATATCTTAATATTTGGAAACCAAACACTGATGAAACTAATTTACCAATCTTAGTTTATATTCATGGTGGTTCTTTAACTACAGGCACTAGTGCGAGTGAAAGTTATAATGGTGAATCAATCGCTAAAACTGGTGTCATCATGATTACTATTCAATACCGTCTTAATGTTTTTGGCTATTTTGCTCATCCTGATTTAAAAATAGAAGCTTTAGAAGAAGAAGGGCACGCCACAACAGGTAACTATGGCTTATTAGATCAAATATTCGCTCTTAAATGGATTAATGAAAACGCCTCTAATTTTGGTGGTGATAAGAATAACATCACAATCGCTGGTGAAAGCGCTGGTAGTTCCAGTGTTTCTGCGATATGTGCTTCCCCATTAGCGAAAAATCTATTTAAAAGAGCAATAGGGGAGTCTTCCTCTTTAGTCATTAAACGTCCTCCTCATACATATCGCACAACGGATGATGCTTATAAAATCAGTAGCAACATCTTAAAAGAATTTAATTGCTCTTCTATTGAAGAATTAAGAAAAGTTCCCGCTAGTAGACTAGTTAATACTAAATATAAGAACCAAGAAATGATTCTCGATGGTTATGCTTTAACTAAAAACCCATATCAAGTTTATCTTGATGGTGAAAATAATGAAGAAGCTTTATTAAATGGCTATAACGTTAAAGAAGCCGATGCCTTTGTGGTACCTACTTTCTTATTCTCTCCAACAAATAAGAACAACGCTAAAGAACGTTTGATTGGTTATTTTGATCAAGAATTTGGTGAAAAGATTTATAACCTTTATAAAGACAGAATTGAAGAAAACGCTTTTGAAGCCTTTAATGAAATTATTTCTGTTTATTGGTTTATTCAACCACATCATTCTTGGTCAAATGCTGCCCTCAGTAGTGGAATAGATGTTTATAGATATCAATTCACTAAAGAAAACGGTTTCCATGGTACATATCATTCAGGTGAGATGCCTTATTGTTATGGCAATTTGGACAGACAAAATAAATCGTTCGCTTATGATGAAAGCGATTATCAATTAGAAAAGACGATGGTTAGTTATTGGTCTAACTTTGCTAAAAACGGTAATCCGAATGGTGAAGGTTTACCAACTTGGGATAAATATGTTTCTAATGGTAACGTTATGGAACTCGGTAGCCATGTTGGTCCATTAGAAGATAAATATTTAGCGTTATATGATTTACTTGATGGCTTTATCGATAAGAAAATAGCCAGCATGTAAAAGATTATTCTTGTTTCATTATTTTCTTACGATAGATATATCCAAATACGCCACCAGAGGCTAATAAGAACGCACCGATATAAAATAATGGGATGGTGATTTGGTATGCCTTGCATGGTTTAAATGATAGGGCGATATCATAAGTACCTTCTTTTAATGTAAAGGCGATTAAGCCATCAACGTTTTGGACTTTACTGATGGTTTTGCCATCTTGCTTAATTTCATAAGTATCATAGTAGAACTGTGGAAACTGCACTAAAGCGGTTTCACTAGTAATATTGACGTGGAATTTATTGTTAGGAGTATTGTACTCATAAATATCAACATCACCTGTGCCTTCTAAGACGGCTGGTTTGATATAACTTTCTAAATCATAGATGAAATCTCTTTGAGATAAAACGCGACTTCTGACAACGCTATATAAAGAATTGGTGTATGTCACAGTATATCCATCTTCATAGAATACTTGTGGCATCATTTCATTTTGCGCACCAGAATATTTAATATCTTTTGCGAATTGTTCACCATCTTGAGTGATAATCGCAGTTGGATTATGTTCAAATATTACTCTCTTCTCAAGAGTGCCCATTGTCATGGTCATTAAGCCACAGGCAATCACAGAAGTAATAGTGAGGGCAATCTTATTTGTTTTAAGACGCGAGAAGATAAGAGAAGCAAGCATTGCGATAAGGAATGAGAGCATGCTATACATTCTCCAAGGGAATTGACCTTTATACATAATTGGAGGCACTAGTTTCCATGCCCATGGGACAAAAATAAGCGCGAGGGTAATGATTGAGGCCACAATTAAGAAATATAAATCGACACTCTTATATAAAGGAACATATTGTTCAGTGCTATCAGGCAACTTATTAACTAAGAAAGAAATAAAGAAATATAGAATTAAGGAAATAAGAATCGCTAAATAGATTTCCACTCTCACTTGGAAAATAAGTGGGAAAGCAAATGCAGCGATACAAGCGGCAGCATGCTTATAGTACTTACTATATTTTAAGTTGGTTAAAAGCTTATCAATTAAGATGGCTAATACCATCGAGATAACATAAACAATAATACTGAATATCAAGGTTGTAATAGTGTCTTTAGCCCAAACTGGATCACCTTGACGACTATTAACAAATATAAAGTTAATAAAGCCACTGAATTGGAAAGATCTACTTGTGTCTTCTGAAATGAATTCGTAGGTAGTCCACTGTCTTTCCGCATCTGAAATATTATAGATGCCTGATGATTCATAGTGGTGACTATTTAAGACATAGAATAAAACACAGAAGATAATGATGATAATCGCTGAACCCAATGAAATAAGAGCACGTTTATCACGTATCTTGGCAATCACACCTTTGATATTAAATAAGACATATAAAACACCAAAGATTACGGTGATTAAAGCGGTGAATGGATGAGATAAGACGATAAGAATCGCGCCACTAGCGAACGCAACATATGGTTCGACACGGTATTCTTTATCGTGAATAAAACTATATACACCATAGAAAACCATTGGAATAAGCGCCATAGCAATGCTTTCAGCGTAAGCGCATCTCGCTAAAGCACAGAATATACGATAAGGAAGCAATAAGAAGATGATGGAACAGATAACCGCAATAGCAGGACGACCGTTTGACATCTTGAGGGCTAATTTATACATGTAAACGCCACCTAAAATAGCGCTCGCAAATATCATGAATTTTAAGCCATCACTAGGAGTAGCGCCCATCCATCTAAATAAATATGTAAAAATAGCCGCACCATAATGGGTAACTGGACCGTAGTAAGCATAGTTATAAATAGCAAAACCACCGATGAATAAGTGGTTAGTGGAATAACCAAAATAACCATGGTCAAAGCCATAGATTAAATCGTTAACCATGCCTAAATGGAAACCAATATCATCTCCAGCGGCAACACCATTACAAAGATAAACAAAGCACGAAAGAATAGATGCAATAACAATGACTGCAAATGGGAAGTACTTTTTAAAGATGCTTACGAATATATCTTTCTTCATGCTTACATATCTTATCACTTGCTTTATTCTTATAAAAGCACTAGATAAACTCTGCTAATAAGACGATTAAATATCAATAATCTGTTACAAAAAGTTTAGGTGTGTTACCTACTTCTTTATTTTTTCTTTTGATATATGCTATTCTTCTAACCGGAGAAACATGAAAAGAGTCATTGGGTTATCTGCTTTATTAATCATTTATGCGACAGCATTTGTCGCGGGCATTTTCTTATTTATGCTCTTTGAAAGATTAGGTGTTAATGAATATATCTCGATTCTTTTAGCTGATGTTATCGCCACGGTGATAGTGTGGGCCAGTGGTGTGATTTTAAGAACTGCTTCCGCTTATGACCCATATTGGTCACTTCAAACTCTAGCGATTTATCTTTGCTTATTATTTAAATATCAAAACTGGCATGTAGGCACTATTCTCTTATTAGTGGTCATATCCTTATACTCATTAAGATTAACTTTGAACTTTATCTTAGGCTTCCATTCATTAAAGTATGTTGACTGGCGTTATAAGATGCTCAAAGAGAAAACCGGTAAGTTTTATCAAGTAGTTAATTTATTAGGCATATGTATGTTTCCAACATTAGTGGTCTACGCTGCAACTTTACCAGTCATCGCCTATGCTTCAATTACGACATTCTCCATGTTAGATGTCATTGGTTTATCAATTATCGTTTTAGGCGTCTTACTTGAATTAATTGCCGATATCCAAATGAAGAAATTTGTGAAAACTAGAACAGACCGTTCTCAAGTCTTAGACAAAGGCTTATGGAGATATTCCAGACATCCTAACTATTTAGGGGAAATTGCTATTTGGTTCGGTGTGGCTCTTACATTAATTATTTCCCATTTCAATTATTGGTATTTCATCGCTGGAGCGGTTGTTAACTTATTAATGTTCTTATTTATTTCCATCCCAATGGAAGAAAGCCACTTCAAAGGTTATAAACCAGATTACGAACAATACAAAAAAGATACACATATGTTATTAATTCTTCCAAAGAAGAAGTAAATAAAAAGAGTGGTGCGAGACCACTCTTTCAAATTGTAAGAATTGATTACTCAGCAACTGGTTGTCTGCCAGCTCTTTGTCTGATGGCATTGAGTTCTTCTAAGGCAGCAGCATCCTTTTCGTCTTGTTTTGCTTTACGAGCTTTGGCTTTTTCTTCCATGGCGATCTTTTGATCAGCACTCATGGCATCAAGCTTAGCTTGTTTCTTAGCTTCAGCCTCAGCCTTCTTATCAGCGGCTTTTTGATCAGCTTCAGCTTTCTTAGCAAGGAACTTAGCGTTTTCTTCTTCGAAGTTTAAGCCTTTCTTTTCACAGTCGGTTCTTAATTGAGAAACTCTAGCTTCTTCGACTAAGCGAGCGTTTTCTTCTTCTTCTTGTTTGGCTCTGACATCTGGTTCAACCCATTGACCACCGGCAGCTAAAACTTCAGCCTTTTGATCGGCAACGATAGCCTTATTGTCAGCGTTGGTGAATTTTTCAACGTTCATGAATAAGAACATTAAAGCAATAATGAGATAGCAGATACCTTCAACGCCGTAAGCGAGGAATGTATGTAAAACTCTTAAAGCTTCTTTGTTTGCAGGATCAACGATGTTGTTTAAACCAATGATAATACCATTACAGATACCACTCATAGCAACCATGATAGAACCATAGACCGCCATGGTGAAGCCGTCTGTACGGATACCATGAACTGCTTCTTGGTGATCTAAAACGTTAGCCATTAAAGCGATAGAGATGTACATAGCAGGAGCTGTACCGAGGGCTTTAACACAGAAGGAAGCGATAGAGACTGCATTGACAGCGCCTTCGTTTGTTGGGAAGGCGAGACATGAGAATGCGGCGGATGCACCTAATGCAGCGAGAACACCACCAGCACTAATGGCTTTTGATTTTGTTAATTTCGCGGCTAATGGCCAGACAATAGCCATACCTAATGCTGTTGGAATAGCACCGATAGTGTTAATGAATGAGGACATTGAGACACCGTTTGTATACGCTTGTGAGTAGAAGGACATATCGTTGTTCTTCATCATGCCACCAAATTGATATAAGAACCAGAAGGCCATAATCATCCACCAATATTTGTCTTTCATACAAATACGGATTTGTTGACCCATTGTAACTTTCTTTGGTTGGCCTTTTTCTTCACCGTTTGTTAAAGCGGCTTCAGCGTTCTTAATATTTTCTTCAGTGATACGTTCACGTGTGAAGAAGTATTCAAGTAAGCAACCAATGATTAAGGCAACGATCATGACGATCATTAAGATAACCCATTTTTGGTTAGCAGCTTCACGTGTGATTGTTTGAGCATATTCACCTGGGAGTAAACCTTTAACTTGGTTGAAGTCGTTTGTGAAAGCGGAAGTAACACTGTTTGGTTGACCTGGAAGTAATGTTTTTGTTCCAGCTTCAACAGCTTTCATATCTGCTTCACTTAATAAGTTATGAGCATATGCATATGTATTATCGTATGTATAGACAGGTAATAAACCTAACCAGTCAACGATAAGACCACCGAACATACCAGAGACACCAGCAGCACCTAATTGTGCAGCCATGATAGCGGTACCTAATAAGCCACGTTTGCCACCATCACGAGTGGATAAGTTAACTAATGCACTATGTGATGTGTAATACATTGGCCATGCAAATGCATAGAATAAGTTGTAACCAACTGCAGCGAAGATAGATGCTAAGACGCCACCTTCCATGGAAACTTGACCAGCAATCAAGCCTTGTAAAATGGTTTCTTCTTTAGCAGCGGTTGGGACAGGAATAATAAATAATAAGACTAATGCCACTGCGATAATTGGCATACCAATTAAGATAAGTGGTCTTGCTTTACCTGCAAGAGATGGTTTTCTTTCCATCAATCTACCGACGAGCAAGTTACCGACGATAATAATGATAGAAGAAGCTAAAGGAATAACTGTTTCGAGCCATGGAGCCCAAGAGCCCATACCGATAACGTTATGCCAGTATTGGACAAGCCAGATATTAACGACGCCGTTACAGAACAAAGCTAAAATAGGTCCTAATAAGTAACCTAATCCTGCTTCTGGAAATAACGAGACAGTCTGGCTTTTGATTTTTGAACGCATTAAACGCGATTCAAAAAAGCTTTTCTTTGTTTTTTCAGCCATAATGACCTCCTAATGATATGTATCGTTCAAATACTCTTTAATCATAAATGATTGGTACCTATTATTCAAAGAGTTTTTAAGCCACTTTTTTCGTTTCTTTTTGATTAAGCCGCAACTATTTAATGAAAATAACAGCAAAATATTATATATTTTTTGTGTATCTTTATGCGCAACGACGAATTTAATAAGATAGAAATAACAAACGAAAAGCAAACAAGCGGCTTCGAATTCGGAAAAACTCAGAAGTTAGAAGCTACTTTTCAAAAGGATAATAAATTACCAGAGGGTGAGCTTAACGAAAAGTATATCGGTAAGACTATCCGCAAACAAACGGAGGTCAATGTTCAATATGCCAATAAAGCAACCGCTCCTGCCCATGGTTCTACAACTGTGACAGGTACGACAACCGCAACTAGTGTGGCTGCAACAACTGCGACTGTAGCGACAGCAGCTTCCGTTGTAGCGGTAACTGCCGTAGCCGTAGGCGCTGGTATTTCTGTTGCTCTCCATGATTATGATTACCAATTCAATTCATTTGAAGTTGGTATTGATTATTTATTTTGTGAAATTTTAATTATGGATAATAAAAGACCTGATGGTGAAGTGTATGAAAGATACTCGATGAAAGAAGAGGAGCGTCAAGATGATGTAGAAAATAACTCCTCCTCTGAGGCACCTGAAGAAATGCCTTTTGTTCTCCGCGTTTATAATGACACATTTGAATATGCATACGATGCCAAACTCGGCATTTGTGAGTGGTGTTTTAAAGATCTTAAGCCAGATCAACAATATCATATAGCACTAAGCGAAAAGCGTTATGGTGGTGAAACAATATTCGATAAT
>JAEEGJ010013652.1_pt1 | contig 19595 bp, 17 predicted proteins | sample 8958761 | NCBI WGS metagenome assembly JAEEGJ01 (sample SAMN16246546, study PRJNA631951) | gut metagenome | biome: gut microbiome; feature: rumen; material: RS-attached | host: Bos | place: Iran: Karaj | collected 2018-10 | reverse complement strand
CCCGCGACGTCGTCGCGATGGGCGCCGCCGCCCTGTTCATCCGCCGCACCGACGCCCCCGACTGGAACAACGCCTTCATCAACTTCGACTACAAGGACCTGTTCGTCGCCCCGAACTACCTGGTGACCGAACTCTGGTACGACCACTTCTCCCGGTATCTGCTTGACTACGAGGGCGATACCGGCGACTTGAGCGTCGTCACCACCCTGTCGGAAAACGGTCGTGACGTGATCGTGAAAGTGGTGAACCCGACCGAGAACGCCTGCGACCTGACCGTCTCCGGCGACTGGAAAGGCATCGCCGGCACGGCCTATGACTTCTATGCTCCCGGCTCCCTGACCGCCGCGAACAGCATGGCGGACAAGCATGCCGTCGCGCTCCAACATGCCGCGCCTTCCGCGAAGGACAACGCGGTAACCCTCCACGTCAAGCCCCTCTCCGCCGGCGTCCTGACCCTTACGAAAGCCTTCTGACCATGAAAAGAATCCTGATCCTGCTGGCGGGCCTCCTCTTGCTCGCCGGCTGCGCGCGGAAAGAGGTCCGCATCAAGACGGACGATGGCACTTTGGTGCTCCAGCCCCTCGTGGACAACGCCATCCGGGTGCGCCTGGAGCCCGCCGATTACAAACCGCTGGACGAGCTTGTCTATGTGGAGAAAGTGGCCGCGCCCAAGTTCTCCGTCACTCGCAAGGGCGGCGTCGTGGAAGTGCGGACGGCGGCGATGGCGGCCCGCTACGAGAACGGCGTCCTGACCTTCTTTGATGCCGATGGCAACGTGCTCCTCCAGGAGGACAGCCACAGCCTTGTTCCCGCCACCGTCCAGGGAGAACCCACCTACGACGCCACCCTGCGGCTCGCCTCGCCCGAGGACGAGTTCCTCTATGGAACCGGCCAGTTCCAGGACGGCTTCTTGAACATCCGGGGCGTCTCGCGCCGGCTCACGCAGGTGAACACGCAGATCGCCCTGCCCTTCGTCCTGTCCAGCAAGGGTTACGGCCTGCTCTGGAACAATTACGGCCTCACCGACTTCAACCCGGCGGACCAGTGCGTCGCGCTGGCGCCGGCCGGCGAAGACGGCGAGGGCCAGACGGTGAACGCCACCGGCACCGCCGGCAACCGCCGGGAGCGCCGCTTCTCCCGGACCTTCGCCGGCAGCCTGGACGTCCCCGAGGACGGCACTTACGCACTCCTGCTGGACGTGGGCCAGAAGATGGCGCGTCGGCACTATCTCGCCCTCGACGGCGAGCCTGTGGTGGACGTTTCCAACACGTGGCTGCCGCCGACGACGTCAGCCCTCGTGGACCTGACCGCCGGTACGCACGCCATCACGGTCGAGGGGGTCCGGACCGACAACCCCGCCCTCTATTGGAAGAAGGTCGACGATGCGACCACCTTCCACTCCCCCGTCGCCGCTGCGCTGGACTACACGGTGTTCGCCGGCAAGGCCGATGCGGTCATCGGCGCTTACCGCACCCTGACGGGGCCCGTCCCCGAGATGCCGGACTGGATGTTCGGCTACATCCACTGCCGCGAGCGCTACCACTCGTCGGAGGAGATCCTGGCCAATGCGCGCGAGTTCAAGGAGCGCGGCCTGCCGCTGGACGTCATCGTCCAGGACTGGCAGTGGTGGGGCCCCACCGGCTGGAACTCGATGGAGTTCGACCGGGAGCACTATCCCGACCCGAAGGCCCTGACCGACACCCTGCACGAGATGGGCACGCGCTTCATGATCTCCGTCTGGTCCAAGGTGGACAAGAACTCGAACCTCGGGAAGCGGCTGGAGGAGCGGGGCAGTTACATCGAGGGGACCGACTGGATCGACTTCTTCAATCCCGATGTCGCGGCGTTCTACGCGCAGAACTTCGTGGACAGCCTGGCCCGGCCGTACGGCATCGACGCCTGGTGGTTCGACGCGACGGAGCCGGAGAACGACGACCTCGAGGGCCGGCGCATCGGCAAGGACCGGATTCCGGGCGAATGGTACCGGAACGTGTACCCGCTGATGGTCAACCGGACGATGTATCAGGCGCTTACCGCCGAAGGGCTCTCGCCTGTCATCCTCACCCGGAGCGCCTTCCCGGGCGCCCAGCGCTACGGCGTGGTCACCTGGTCCGGCGACGTGGGCAACGACTTCGGGACACTGCGGCGGCAGATCGCGGGTGGCCTCGGCCAGATGGCCACCGGCCTGCCCTGGTGGACCTTCGACGCCGGCGGCTTCTTCCGCCCCGGCGACCAGTACACCTCGGCCGAATACCAGGAGCGGCTCGTCCGCTGGGTCCAGGCGGCGACCTTCCTGCCCTTCATGCGCGTGCACGGATATATGAGTCAGACCGAGCCCTGGCGCTACTTCCCCGAGACCTACGAGATCATCGCCTCCTACATGGACCTCCGCAAGCGGCTGGAGCCCTACATCCTGGACTGCGCCAAACGCGTGTCCAAGGAGGGCTACACGATGATGCGCCCGCTCGTCTTCGACTTCCCGGACGATCCCGAGGCCCTGCGGCAGGACGACACCTACATGTTCGGCCCCGCCTACCTCGTCCATCCCGTCACCGCCCCGGGCGTCACCACCTGGCGCACCTATCTGCCCGTCTCCGATGACGGCTGGCGCGACTACTGGACCGGCACTACCTACGAAGGCGGCCAATGGGTCGAAACCGCGGTGGATTTGGCCACCATCCCCGTCTTCGTGCGAGGCGGCGCGGCGCTCTAGCGCCTAGCTTCGGGATTTGGGCGGGGCGACGCCGGGGCCGAAGACCATCACTTTGCCGCCGGAGCGCTCGTAGGCTTGGCGGGCGTCCCGGATGGAGGCTTCCAGCATGCCGGAGGCATCGTCGAGGAAGCCGACCATCTGCCGGCGGTTCACGCTGACTCCGAGGTCGGCGATGGCGAGGGCGCGGATCATCGCCAGGACGGCCTGCTCGTTCCCGCCCCAGAGGGTGGTCATCATCGCCATCGCCAGCTCGGTGACCGTCTGGTGAATGACGTCAGGATCCTGGAGCGGATCGATGTCCGTGTGGAAACGGATGTCATCTTGTCCATAGCGGACGACTTCAAGAATTTTCTTCATACGCACAAATCTTTTACTGTTAACAATCAGAAGTATTATCCGGACCTTTGTCCATAGTTCTTCGTTCTCTTCTTCTCTTTTGCTTGGCCACTTTTATGGTTATATCCACAGGCGGTTTATTCGTTTCCTATCTCCATATGACCGCATGTTTGGCGGTGTTGATGAATGGGTCTGTATTGACCCCGTCGTCGATGAGCTTCATAATCGCCTCCGCTATGGTCTGCACATCTCTGTCTTCAAGCAACGAACAGGCATAGACATACTGCCTGACAACAAATACCGGTGGACAGACCCCTCGTATTTCCGTTTTATGGGTGACATCTATGTGATCCTTAACAGTGATTGCATAGTTCGCTGATCGAGACAAATCGACCCCTTCATTCCTGTCCGTCCAATGGAAAAGGTATGTGCTGTGATCTGCCTCCCGGACGATAACTATTCTCCCATCCTTTGCTTCAAACACCCCACAGGCAGAGATGTATGATACTTTTCTTTCATCATAATTCGCGGTCAAAGGGATTCTATTCGACAGTACATCACAAGCATATTTCGCAGTAATTGCCATTCTTACCGAATCAACACTTGCCAAAAACTAAAAGAATACGTACTTTTGCAGTGCGAGCCTGATGTTTCAGTTGCCGATCAAGGCAAACTGCAGGTAAACAAAGGGACATAAACGCATCCGTAAGGGTGCGTTTTTTTGTGGCTCCGGGTGCCGGTTCATACGCACAAATCTTACAGTTTCTCCAGCAAACATCGGAAAAAGAGCCGTTTTAAAAAAAGATTAAACGTTTAAGTTCCAAAAGGGGGTTCCAGGGGGCTGGAAGGCCGATTTTGGGAGGCCGGAGGAACCGCCTCAAGGGGCATTTCACGCAAAATTTCCGGGTTTTTGCGTGAAAAGGGCCCTCGCAGGGCCGCCAGGGGACGATTTCCGGCGCGAAGCGTAAAACGGTTATTTATCCGGGGATTTTCCGTACCTTTGGACAAACGATTTTTCCATGAAACGATTCTTCTCCCTCGTGGCCGCGCTGGCTCTCAGCGGTCTGCTCTCCGCCCAGGAATTCGACGGCCAGAGCTGCACATCCATCATGGTGGGCCGGAAGGCCTCCACCGACGGTTCCGTGATGACTTCCCATACTTGTGACGGTCGATACCGGACATGGGCCCAGATGGAGCCCGCGGCGGACCACGCGCCAGGCACGATGCATCCGGTCCTCCGGGGCACTATGCACACGAACTTCCGCGGGGACACCACCGGCGTCAAGCTCATGGGCGAAATCCCGGAGGTGGCCCATACTTATGCCTACCTCAACACGGCCTATCCCTGCCTCAACGAGAAGCAGCTGGCCATCGGTGAAACCACCTTCGGCGGCCCGGACACCCTCGTGAACGCAGCGGGCTGGTTCACGATCGAAGAGCTCGAGCGAGTCGCCCTGCAACGGTGCGACAACGCCCGGGACGCCATCCGCCTGATGGGCGCCCTGGCCGAGCAATACGGCTACGGCGACAGCGGCGAGTGCCTCACGGTCGCCGACAAGAACGAGGTCTGGCAGTTCGAGATCGTCGGCGTCGGCAAGGACCGGATCGGCGCCGCCTGGGTGGCGAAGCGCGTTCCCGACGACCACGTCGCCGTATCGGCCAACATCCCCCGGATCGGCAAGATCGACCGGAAAAGCAAGGATATGATGGCTTCCGCCAATGTGGAGCAGGTCGCCATCGACAACGGCCTCTGGGACGGGAAGGGCGACTTCGTCTTCTGGAAGTATTTCAATACCGACTATGCCAAGGGCAAGAACTTCAACGACCGCGAGTACTTCATCCTGAACCACTTCGCGCCTTCGCTCGGCCTCACCTACGACATGGACGAGCTCCCCTTCTCCGTCAAGCCCGAGAAGCCGGTCGACATCCGCGAAGTGATGGCCCTCTACCGGGAGACCTACGAGGGGACGGACTTCGACATGACCAAGGACGTCAAGATCGCCCGGGCTGCCAACAAGCAGCATCCGGCCGATACGGTCGTGAGCCCCGTCGCGAACCCGTGGCTGACGACCACAATGCGGAACACCCTGAACACCATCGCCCCCGGGACGGTCGAATTCCGACGGACCGTGGCCGTCGCCTGGTGCGCCTACTCGCACGTGACCCAGCTGCGCTCGTGGCTTCCCGACGAGGTGGGCGGCGTCTGCTGGCTGTCGCTGGACAACCCCGGCCAGAGCCCCCGGATCCCTGTCTTCTGCGGCACCACCACCCTCCCGAAGGCCTATGAGACCTGCGGGCAGAAGCAGTATGTCGAGGATTGCGCCCTCTGGCAGTTCCGCCGGGCCAACAAGCTCGCCACCCTCTCGTGGCAGAGCACCAAGACCGGCTTCAACGAGGAAATCCTCCGGCTCGAAAACCTGGCCCTGGACGGCGCCCCCACCGGTCCCGTCTCCCCTGCCTCCCTGAACGCCTACACCGAATACATCTATCAGGAAAGCGTCCGCAGCTGGAAAGCGCTGGAGGACAAGTACTGGGTGCAGTTCGGGTCGGGGTTCTGAAAAATGGCAGAGCTTTCACCTGCAGATCCCTCCGGTTTTCCCGGGGGATTTTTTTTGCATTTTTTGCAAAGAGGGCGGAAAGATGGAAAGGGACTTTCCGTATAATATAATGCAAGCCTCTACGCCATGACAGGAAGAATCGCAAAAAGTTGGAAAAAAGATAAGATTGTGCGCCACTTTGGCACAATCTATTCCCACCTTTGCGCCACTTCCGACAACATGGACGGTTTATGTAATAATTACGCAATTTTGCGCGTGAATTTCACACAGTGGCACGGTTCTTGTTATAATAGCAGGGACTTGTCAACTGTCAGATAACCCCCCCTTCATAGGCTTCTATGACCTCTTACCGGGCTTAGCCCGGCGAGTCTGCTTCGCACCCTCGCCTTGGTATCTTTGCGGAACCACTCACACACTCAACTTAGTAACCATTTACAAACCAGCATGTTAGCGATTGACCCGAAAGACTATTGGACGACAGCCACCAAGGCTGTCATGAGCTATGTCAGCAAGAAGTTCGCCGGCTTCTTCAGCGAGGCTGACAAGCAAGACATCGTGGCAGACGTTGTCACGAGAATGTGGCGTGCGCAGGAGTCCTACGACCCGACCAAGGGCGAGGAGTTCACGTGGATTTGGACCATCGCCAAGAACGCGGTGAACGACGCGGCGACCGACAAGCGCAAGAGAGAGAATATCGGCGGCTGCTGGGACGACGACGCCGACGAGCAGGCGAAGAGAATGTTCGGCGACGACAGCGCCGACAGCGAGCTGCTGAGGGACGAGTTCGTGGACGAGCTCCACGATCGCCTCCGTCAGGAGCGTGACAAGAGAATTCTCCTTTACTTGGCGCAGGACCTCGACTACGAGGAGATCGCCGATCGCGAAGGCCTCACCAAGCAGGCCGCCTACATGGCCGTTTTCCACGTGAGACAGAGACTCGGCAACCACGCCGCCTAACAAAAACGAAACAGGATGAGAAGAAAAGAACCTGCCAACGACAAGAACTGGTGCCCCGGGGCCCTCACGATCCCGAGGGTGGCCGCCAGTCTGGACCGCATCTACAAGAAGGTGAACGCCGAAGGCTTCGCCGAAGACAATGCCAGCGAGCTGGAGGAGGACATCCGGCGCGTGCGCGAGCGCTTCGCCATCGGGGACCGCGCCGCCGTGCTGCTGGCCGCCATCCTGGAGAACAACCCGCGCAACGGCTGCGACGACGACGACCTGTCCAACTACATCGGGTGCTCGAACATCGAGTTCCTGGGCTTCCGCGAACCGCTCAGGCAGCTGGAGGACCTGGGCATCGTCATCCATCGCAGCAACCGCGGCAACCGATACGTGATGTGCCGCGAGGCGGTCCGGTCCATCGAGAAGGACACGGAATTCCAGCCGCTGAAGCGCACCGGCCTCATCGCCGAGGAGCTCTTCTCCCGCATCCGCCTCGTGTTCTCGGAGTATCTCCGGGACAATATCGACGCGGAGCGCCTGCTCGAGGACCTCGACCAGCTGGTGGACGAGAACCAGCAGCTGGAGTACTGCCGCAAGACGAAGGCCGCCCTGGACGACGAGCGGTTCACGGACACCGAGCGCCGCATCTTCTACGCCCTCTGCTATCGGTTCGTCTCCTTCGGCGAACAGGACTTCCCCATCGACAAACTGCTGGCCCTGACCGACTTTATGGAGGACGACCAGCGCCTGAAGCGCGCCATCGCCAACGAGCGGACGAACATCCAGAAGGCCGGCCTCGTCGCCTTCGGCGGTGACGACGCCTTCCAGAACACCGAGAAGCTGGCCCTCGCCGACGGCGTCAAGAAGACCTTCTTCACGGAGGTCATCCTCGCCAAGCCCCAGGCCACCCGCCACCGGGATCTCGTCCCGGCCGCGGACATCAAGGTCCGGGAGCTCTTCTACGACGGCAAAGTCGCCGAGCAGATGGAGCGGCTGGCCTCCCTGCTGGAACCCGCCAACTTCACCGGCGTCCAGCAGCGGCTGGAAGAGATGGGAATGCGGAAAGGCTTCGCGGTCCTATTCACCGGCGGCGCCGGCTGCGGCAAGACCGCCGGCGCCTACGAGCTCGCTCGCCGCACCGGCCGCGCCGTCTTCGCCGTGGACATGTCCGAGCTCAAGAGCAAGTGGGTGGGCGATTCCGAGAAAATCGTCAAGGGCGTCTTCACGACCTACCGCGAGATGTGCCGCACGCACGAGCTGGCGCCCATCCTCCTCTTCAACGAGGCCGACGCCATCTTCTCCAAGCGCCTGCAGGACCCGGAAGGCAGCGTGGATCAGATGATGAACTCCATCCAGAACATCATCCTCCAAGAGCTGGAGAACCTGGACGGCATCCTCATCGCGACGACGAACCTCGCGTCGAACTTCTGCGACGACGCCTTCGCCCGCCGCTTCATCTTCAAGGTGGAGTTCGAGAAGCCGGCGCCCGAGACCCGCGCGAAAATCTGGAAGTCGATGCTGGACGACCTCTCCGACGCGGACGCCCTCACCCTCGCCACCCGCTACGACTTCAGCGGCGGCAACATCGAGAACATCGCCCGCAAGGCCGCCGTCGGCTACGTCCTCTCCGGCCACAAGGCCTGCCTCGGCGAGCTCGTCACCTACTGCGACGAAGAGACCCTCTCCTCGCGCAAGACCGCCCACCGGATCGGGTTCCAGGTCTAGGGGCACGACGCGGACTCCAAGCGACGGTAAATGCTCGTCCGCTTCGTCAGAAATGGCAGCCCCCCTCAGAATTGGTATTGTCCCCGGAATTCGTTATTTTCGCTCAAGAAAAACCCGATACCAATTAGGGCATGCCCGACATCTTCACCCCCGAACAGCGGCACCATGTGATGTCGCAGATTCACTCCTCCTCCACCAAGCCAGAGTTGCGTCTGCGTTATGCCCTGTGGCGCCTGGGGTTCCGCTATCGCATAAACGACAAGCGGCTGCCGGGGAGCCCGGATATCGTCCTGCCAAGATACCGGACGGTCGTTTTCGTCCACGGCTGCTTCTGGCATGGACACAAAGGGTGCAAGAACTATACGGTTCCCAAGACGAACACGGAGTTCTGGACAGCGAAGGTGAGCCGGAACCAGGAGCGGGACCAGGAGGTGTGGCGGAAGCTGGAAGCGAAAGGCTGGAGCGTCATCATCGTGTGGGAGTGCGAACTGGAGAAAAGCCGGCTGGACGAAACCGTGTTCAAAGTCGCAAAGGAGATCAAGGAGAACGGCGAGCTCTTCAATCAAAGGAAGGAGGAGCGAAGGGCCGAGAGAGAAAGATATCGGCGCGAACGGGCCGAAAAAGCCACGAAAATCCACACGCTTGAAAGAATCCTCCCTCATTTTCGGTAATAACAAGTAAAGAGTACCACCCGAAATCACTTTTTTTTGGCGGATCCAAACATTCCGTATACATTTGTCCTGTCAAACGGAAATCGACCGCCTATGAACGACTTCATATCTCTTCCGGTGCGTCGCCCGCAAGGCACCCCGGCCTCATAAAAATTTCTTAAAACCGCTGAAATAGTTTCGAGCGACCTTGACATTGGATCAAGGCTGCCGGGACGGTGCGGCTGCTCCCCTCCCATTCCGGATCTCCGGAAGATGCTCGACCAGGCAAGGTTTGTCGACCTTGCCCAGGACTCTTATCACTATTTTTTAACCTCTTTAAAACAGTAAGCCAATGAAGACTACTACAATTACCCCTGTCGTGCGGCTTGTCCGCGAAACCAACAACCTCCTCAACAATGGCGAGATCTCGCCCGAGTGCGCCTTCCGAATGATCAGCTTTGCCGCCGACGGCTCCGAAGAGCCCGACGCTTGGGCGCAGCTGGCCCGGTACTACCGGAACGGAATCGGGTGCAAGCGGGACGAGGGAATGGCCCTGTACGCCCTCCGCAAGAGCGGAAAGGCCGACTGGCTGCTCACCCCGGAGGACGAGCCCGCCCCGGGCCCGGAGTTCGGAGGCTGCCTGATGGACGAAGACGAGATGTACATCGAGCGGCGGGATGAGGACGATCTGGTCGACGACTTCCTGGACTGGGATGGAAACGCCGTCCTGGCGCAATACGCGGAGTATGACACCTCCAACCTGGGCTGCAGTCCGGATCATCCCTTCGTCATCCCCATGCCCGCGAACCCGGAGCACCTCTTCGAGGACGATGAGGAACTGCTGCTTGAACGAGTTCTCCGCCCGATTCCGTATCGGTACGTGGACTACGAGATAGCCGAGCAGAAAACCCTCAACCAGGACGGACGAACGATCGACCACATCCGGGTCCGGGTCAGCACCCATCCCCTCCTGACCGAGGACGCGGACGGCTACCTCTACCTCCCCGACCGGCAATTCCTGGGATACGAGGATTACTGGTTCGAGATTCCGCTCAGAGAAAAATTGAAAAGGCTGGAAGAGCTGGACGATGTCGATGAATCCACCATTCTGGTGTGAAATAGTTCCGGCATTTCCAAGTACTATTCTATGCGTCAACACGAAACACAATAACCAAATGCCTATGGAGAATCCTGAAAACAACTTCGTCCGCTTCTGTGAACTCAAGTACATCCGCAACCGGACCCGGAAACTGGCCTGCGAGCAGCTCGCCTTCCTGGACGGGAAACGGCTCGGCGACGTGAGCATCGGCATCGAGGACAATGCCTGCTGCCGCAAAATCCGCCGCATCGTGGAGAAGCGCGAGGCCCAGAGCCTGCGGAAAAATGCCAAACGCAGCAAGCTGGAAGGAAACGGCGCCCGGTACCATACCCGGCACAACGTGTCCAACCAGTTCAAGAACCTGTTCGGACTGGTTCCGGAAGGGTTCCACTACTGCGCCTAAGTCAAACCATTAAACCCATTTGCCTATGACCAAAAACAACAACAAGAACAACACAGTGAACCATCCGGGCCTCAACATCCTGCGGCCCGACCAGATCAAGGCCGGCCTGGACCAGTACGTCATCGGCCAGGAGGAGGCGAAGATCACCCTCTCCGTGGCGGCCTACAACCACTACAAGCGCGTGACGGACAGCCTGCTGGGCGCCGGTGACGTGGAGCTGGAGAAGTCCAACGTCATCCTGCTCGGAGAGACGGGCTGCGGCAAGACGTACCTCGTCCAGACCCTCGCGAAGCTGCTGGACGTCCCGTTCCATATCCAGGACTGCACGAAGCTCACCGCGAGCGGGTATGTGGGCTCGGACGTGGAAGAGTGCCTGGTGGGCCTGCTCCGCAACTGCGACTACGACGTCTCCCGGGCGGAGTACGGCATCGTGATGCTGGACGAAGGCGACAAGATCGCCAAGAAGGACGAGAACCCGTCCATCACCCGCGACGTGTCCGGCGAGTGCGTCCAGCAGTCCCTCCTGAAGATCGTAGAGGGGGATATCGTGGGCGTGCAGGCCCAGGGCGGGCGGAAGCACCCGTACGCGGACTGCATCCGCATCAACACGAAGAACATCCTCTTCATCCTGTCCGGCGCGTTCGTCGGCATCGACAAGATCGTCTCCGGACGCATCGGGAAGGGCGCGCAGCGCATCGGCTTTAACGAGCAGACGGCGGCTCCCCTGTCGAAGGGCAGCTTGTACGGAAAGGTCCGGCCCCGCGACCTGATCTCTTATGGGCTCATCCCCGAGCTCGTGGGCCGATTCCCGGTGATCTCCTATGTGGAGCCCCTGGACACGAAGGCCCTGGAGCAGATCCTGACCGAGCCCAAGAACGCGCTCGTGCGCCAGTATACGGCCCTGCTGGAATCGGACGGCGTCCGGCTCGACTTCGACCGGAAAGCCCTCCACACCATCGCCGAGCAGGCCTGTGAGTCGGGCACCGGCGCCCGCGCCCTGCGCGGCATCATGGAACGCGTGATGCGCGACATCATGTTCAACGCCCCGCTCCTCGCAAGCCAGGGCAAGAAGAGCATCCGGATCACCGGAAAGACCGTGGAGCTGGCCCTCCAGGACCCGGCATAACCAGGGCGGGTCGAAGGGGCCCCGTCGTTTGCGTGGTTTTTGCGCAAAAAAATTTGGAAATCTCGATTTTTTTGCGTACATTTGCACCATGATTCAAGAAAGAAGCTCTTTGAGCACCCTTATCTCATAACAGTTCTTCCCAAGCCGATTCCCTCCCCCGAACGACCACTTTGCTAGCAGTGGTTGGGCGCAGTGTCGGCGTCGGCAGTCTCTAACCGCATAACTTCCCACACACCCGTGTACTCTCACTCTGGGCCACACCCGGACGGGCCGCACTGCGTCCTGGCCTCCCTGCGCCCTGCCGTCAACAAACTAGTAACCAACTGTTTTAAAACCACTTAGCCAATGGGAAAGAACTTCAACTCTCTGAATCCGGCCGACTTCTGGCCGATGGCGACCAAGGCGGTCGCAAGCTATATCGGGAAGCGCTACTCGGGCGTTTTCACGTCGGAAGACATCGACGACATCATTGCGACTGTCGTGACCAAGATGTGGGAAGCCCGCGCTTCCTTCGACCCCGCCAAGGGTCAGTTTTTCTCCTGGGTGTGGCGTATCTCCCAGAACTGTATCCTGGACGCGGTGGACGCCAAGTTCAAGCGGCTCGGAATCTCGGGCGATATCGAGAAAGTGGGGGGCGGCACCTACCGCCTTCCCGACTCCCAATTCAGGGCGGACGACGAGCTGCTCAGCGACGACAGACTCGACTACTATCTCGGCGAGCTCAAGAGCGCGCGCGACAAGCGCTTTCTGCTCTATCTGGCCGACGGCCTTGATTCCGAAGAAATCGCCCAGCGCGAAGACATCCCTGTCAAACAAGTCTATATGGTCGTGTTCCGACTCCGCCAACGCCTCAAAGGGTTGGCGGGGTAGGAAGGACGTCCAGTGTGATGATCAATTCTGACATGGTTTGAAATAAAGCACTGGTAAAAAGGTATCTAATCCAGAGGGCTCCCCTCTGAATACTTCAGGCCCCGCGAATTATTGCAACAAACCGAAAGAAATTACATATGCACATCAACACCCCCCGCCTCCAACTCCGTCCGTGCCGACCGGACGATGCCATCGACATCTATGACATGTTAGCCGAGCCGGATACGGCCTGGTGGGCGGATATGCCGCAGTTCGAGGACGAGGAGGAAGCGGAAAGCTTCATCCTGTGGGGCCTGTTCTCCGGCGATGTATGCCAGTTCTCCATCGTCGACCGCGAATCGGGACAGTTCTTCGGCCTCGTGCAGGCGAAGTCCCCGAAGTTGTCGGGCGAGGCGCCGGACACCGTCGAGCTGGGCTATCTCCTCTGTGCCGCCGCCCGTGGGAACGGATATATGACGGAGGCGGTCTGCGCCCTGCGAGACTCGCTCTTCGGGGAGCCGTCCATCGGCAAACTCACCCTGGAGATTTTGCCCACCAACCGCGGCTCCCTCGGCGTCGCCACCCGCTGCGGGTTCGTCTACGAGGACCAGGCTCCCGAACTGAAAGAGCGCCGCTTCCTCGACGACAGCCTCCTGGACCGCTACGTTCTCACGCGCAAGCGTTACGAAGAGGAAATCACCAAGGCGGCGTAACCGGTGGGGGTTCGAGACAAAGATTGAAAGACTTCTGAGCAAATGACGTATTAATAGGGGTATGAGACAGATTCAATTGAAAAGACCCGACCAGATCAAGGCCTACCTTGACAAGCACGTGGTTGGACAGGAGGAGGCCAAGCGGACTCTTTCCGTGGCGGTGTACAACCATTACAAGCGGATTCTCCACAAGGACGACCCCGAGCGCGGGGCGGACGTGGAGAAGAGCAATATCCTGCTGCTGGGCCCTACGGGCTGCGGCAAGACGATGCTGGTCAAGACCATTGCCAAAATGCTCGGCGTCCCCTTCTATATCGGGAACGCGACCTCGATCACGGCCTCGGGCTATGTCGGGGACGACGTGGAGAGCCTGCTTTCGGGCTTGCTGATGAACTGCGACTATGACGTTGAGAGGGCCCGCACCGGAATCGTCTTTATCGACGAGGTGGACAAGATTGCCGCGCGGGAGGCGGGCGTGTCGATTACGCGGGACGTGTCGGGCGAATGCGTCCAGCAGGGGCTCCTGAAAATGGTCGAGGGGCACATAATGGGTGTCCAGCCCCAGGGCGGACGCAAGCACCCGGAGCAGCCGCTCATTTACCTGGACACGACCGATATCCTGTTTATCGGCTCGGGCGCTTTCGTGGGCCTGGACGGAATCGTGGAGCGGAGGACTGGACGGGACCAGAGCAGAATCGGCTTTGGCAATGCGACGGCCGCGCAAGACGGCGGCAACCCTTATGCGGACGTGACGGCCCAGGACCTGCGCGATTTCGGCCTGATTCCCGAGTTCGTGGGCCGATTCCCGGTGGTCTCGTATGTCGACCCGCTCGACACGACGGCGCTGGAGAATATCCTGACCAAACCCAAGAACAACCTGGTGAGTCAATACACGGAGCTTTTCCGCGAGGACGGAATCACGCTGACCTTTGAGCCCGAGGCGATTTCCGCAGCCGCGCAGCTCGCAACGGACCTGGGCACAGGCGCGCGCGGACTGCGCAGCATAATGGAAAAGGCCATGCGCGACCTGATGTTCGCGGCCCCGAAGGCCGCCTATATGAAAGGCGAACGGGAGATTGTCGTAACCCGCGAAATGATTCTCGGCGCCCGCCCGAACGGGGGTGCAAGGGTGGTTTGAGGGGGCAGACTATCCTGGCTCTTGTACAAGGTGTGCTTTTAGGTGGGACACCTTGTACAACAAACTTTAATCCCTTTTAATTGGCTTCGGCTTCCATCCAATCGGTTTAGGGGCCCTCTTGATTCCGACCGACTCATAATCTAGCTTGCCTCCGCTGGTCAGAAGTTCCTGATATGTGAAGCTTTTCCCTTCTTCTGGATAGTCTACCTTGTCGTGACCTCCGTGCAGATCGAATGCCAGAAGATATACTTCTTCCTCTTTCTTACTATTCCATTCTAGCAACTGAACAGATGCAAGTTTCCCTCCCTTCAGAAAATCTGACTGATATTCAGTAAGGCGGGTAATAACAACAACAAATCTATCTGTAAGATCCTTCGCAGATGCTTCTATTTCAGGCATAAAAATCTCCATGCCATGGTATAGAAAATCGTAATTGATAACGGCATCATACAGGACTAAATTAGTAGGGTCCTCTTCAACAGAATTATTCTCCTGGATCATCCATCGCAGAACAGAACTGAGTAAACCGTCTGCATCATTACCATTTGCGGTTAAGTCACATACACTTTGGACATTGAGCGACTTCAATAGTTCCCGGACTTTCCTTTTGGCAAAGTTTGAAAAGGGAGGTTTACAATTCATCACCAAATCGCTGAATGGCAAATACTTCCTCAGCATTCTCGGATACACCTCGCATAGGTATTCCTGAGATGGATATACGCCCCCATCCTCTAATAACTCTTGACAATAATTGTCTTTTAAATAGTTGTATACGGGAATGAAAGCTGGAGGAAGTGCCTCTCCCAAATAGCAGTTGAGCTTGAACAAAACAAGATCCTCTTCATTACGGCATGAAAGAGTCGTAATATCCGAATCTGGCCCGTGCTTTAGGTAGGAAATCTTTGCAAAGCAATTGAGAAGCCTCAGCAACTGAAGTTTTTCCTCATAATTGAGGTCCATCAGATCAGAATGAAAAAAAGGACAGTTGGCCATAATCTATAACTATTAATTCGTTTCACACAATGGACAATTCTTATTGGAGATCTTAATGCCGTGTATTGGTGTAAATATACAAAAGAAAACCAAACCAATTGATACAAAGCGAAGAGAAAAACGCTATCATGTCAATGAGATCACGAGACAAATGTGCCTGTAAAGGTACGAGGTGTGATTATTGAAATCACACCTCGTACCTATGAGCCTGTCCAGGGAGTTCCCTACGGCTGTTCCTGGTCGTCTGGACCGGCCTCGCGCTCGGCGGCCTCCTGGGCCGCCTTGGCGTCGGCGAACGCCTTGGTCATCGTTTCGTTGCCCTTGGTGAGCTTCTTGATGGTGAGGGCGTCGGCCTTGTCGTTCGCGAGGCGAAGATTGTTCTCCGAGCCGATCAAGGCGTCCTTGATCTTCTGGAGGTGCGAGATGGACTTGTCGATCTCATCGATGGCGGTCTTGAACTTGTCGCTGGCGAGCCGGTAGTTGCGGCCGAAGGCTTCCTTGAAGTCATTGAGCTGCTTCTCGAATTTGCTCACGTCGTCGGACTGGCGACGGGCGATGTCCAGCTGCTTCTTGACGTCAGCCATCTTCTTGGCGGCATTGACCAGCAGCATGATGATGGGCCGGAAGAACTGCGGACGGATCACGTACATCTTGGGATAGCGATGGGAGACATCCACAATACCTTGGTTGTACAGCTCGCTGTCCGGCTCCAAGGTGGAGACGAGCACGGCGTACTCGCAATTCTTGCTGTTGCGGTCCGCATCCAGCTTCTTGAAGAAGTCTTCGTTCTTGTGCTTGGTCGCGGTCTCGTCATTCTCGTTCTTCATCTCGAACATAATGGAGATGTACTCCACGCCGTCCTCGTAATCGCGGAAGATGAAGTCGCCCTTGCTGCCGCCGGAAGCGTCATTGTCCTTCTCGAAATAGGCCTTCGGGAACATAGGCCGCATCTCGCCGTTGAAGGTGTTGCTACAGTGCGCCTCGAGGGTCTCGCCCACCATCTTGGTGGATAGCCGCTGCCGGAAGTCCTTCAGGCGCTCAATTTCCTCCTTGGCCAGCTTCAGCCGGACATCGTACTCCTTGCGGACATTCTCTTCCTGGAGCGCGGCCTGCTGCGCGGCCAGTTGGGACCGCGAGCGGAGATCGGCGATTTCGGCGTCCTTCTTCTGGATGGAAACCAGGGCCTTCTGCTGCTCCTGAAGGAGCGCGAGCTGGATATCGCTGTCCTTCTTGAGGAGGGTCGCCTTCAGATCGGCAATCTCCTTGTCCTTATCGATGACGGCGTTGCTGACGGCCAGCTTCTGCTTGTCGCCCATGGCGCCGAGTTCCGCCTTCAGGCGGAGAATCTCGCCGTCCTTCTCGCTAATGACCTTGTCCTTGGCGGACAGTTCCTGCTGGTGCGCCTGACCGGCCTGCGCCTCTCGCGCCTGCCGACGGGCTTCTTCCTGCTGATGCAGCTCCGCAATCCGGCGCTGGATCTCGGCGTCAAACTCGGTCCCGCGGACCTGAGAAACGATGGAAGCGTAGTCGGCTTCGTTGACCTGGAACACACTTCCGCACTTGGGGCATTTCAATTCATGCATAAACTCGTAATCTATCTGCTTGTTCAGTTAACCTTTTAATAGGAATACGGGGAAGCGGCGAAAACCTTTCACTCGTGATTGCTTTTATTCTATCTTCGCTCTTACCGCCTTCAAAATCTCCACCATCGCCCAAGTGTCCTGCTGGCAATAAACTTTGAGCGAATCCCGACGCTGCGCTTTGTCAAAGAGCTTGCCAAAAGTCGGGTCCAGAGAATCGTAGTTGAGATAGGTAATGTATGCCTCGACTCCGTTGCCGACGTCCAAGGTGCTGTAAGTGAGCGAAGGGACCAGGACGGGGAGCGTCTTCTTGATGGAGTAGCTGCCACTGAGGTCCGGGTGGTAGTAGTTTATCTGCTTTGCCCGCGCTTCGCCGAAGGCGTCTTTATACAGCTCCTTCTTCGTCTTCAACAAATGAATCAAGTCCGCCGACTTGTCGCGGATGGCGAGCAGCTTGGCACGATATTTAGGATATAGCTCCGCGAGTTCCTCCAAACGCCCTCTTTCATAGGACGTATTCTGGGCCAGCATGGTCCCGTGCAATGATCCGTCGTCGTTGAACTGGCAATGATTGACGAGGGCTTCCGCCAAGTCCATCCGCTCATCGTCATAACATTCGGCATTGAGGAAGATGAAATTGTCACCGACCTTGTCGCAGACGCCCGGGCTCCGTTCAATATGCAGCGAAAACTCGAAGACAGACTGCCGATAAGGTGTTTCGCCGCGGAACCGAGGCAAGGGACAAGGGAAGGCTTCAAAGTCCAGGTGATAGATCGGATACTCGATCTGGTCGAACCAGTACCGCATCTTCTCCTTGTCGACATGCTCCGTCGTATGATCGTAGCAATCACGTTGAATGAGATGATTGTCGCTGGCTAGCCAGCCCTCGGGCACATCGTCAAACGCGTAGTAGCCCTCATTGACCAGCTGAAACTTGTCGGTGATGGAACCTGCCGGGAAACCACGGAAGCTCAGATAATTGTTCGCTTTGTTCTTGTCCGGAACAGACCGGAGTTTCTGGAAACAATGCTTCCAGAAAATGCATTCCGTGTTCTGTCCCCAAGCGCACCATTTTCCAACCAGGACGCTTACGCTGATGTCGTGGGACGTGCTGATGTAGCTTTCCAGCGTGGCAATCTCACGAAGGATGGTCGGCTGATAAGCTTCCGTGATCTCGTTCAAGTCGTAGAATGTGACCAGCTCCTGGCCGTCAATCTCCTTATAGTCGCACTTGCCATCGGCATCGACCGCACCGTCGAACACATACTCGCTGTTGAGCACGGCCAGATAGAAGTTCACCCGTCGGTTGTCATTGTCCCGGCGCAGGGCGCGCTCGATCACATACCGCTGGAAAGCAAGGTCGTGCGGGTATTTCCCTTCGTTGCTGTAACGATCGAGCAGTTTTTTCTTCTTCTCTTCGAAATTCTTCGCCGCGTCGTCGTTAATCTTGCTGTCCGCATCGTTGAAGCGCCAGATATTGCCTTCCTTGACAAACAAAGGATAAGCGTTGCCGCCCCGCTTTCTAGGGGGCACATCCGTGAAAAACAGGCCCGATTTCTTGCCATCGGCATCGACCTTGAGCAGGTATTTGCTATTGGTCGTGGCCTTCACCTCGATGATGTTGATCTCCTCCTCGTTCTCGTTGTAGATATCGACATAGCAGCGATAGGTATGCCCATGACTCTCGTATTCAAAGAGTTTCTGCTTGTGCACATCCTGGTAGTCCGCCACGAACTTGCCGCGGAAATACTTTTTGGCAATCTTCAGGGCCTCATCCTCCACCTGATTGTAGAACGGCAGGAGCGCCTCGAGTTCCGGACTCGGCGTGGCATCGAAGACCTCGTCATCTTCGGATTCCCCGGATTCGGCAGACGACATCTCTGCCATCAGCTCTTCCATCCTTTCCGCCCGTCGCTCGCGCTCGTCGTCAATGTCGTCCTTCCCGGTCGGATTGTATTTCAAATCCATCGGGAAATACATCGGGCAGCGCGTCCAATTGATAAATCTTGATTTCGAAACGAACATGGTTATCTTGCCTTATGTGGTTATCGTCTAGACAAAAGTAATCATTCCTGTTGAATAATACTATGTAAGAAAGACACTCTCCAACAATAGAGAACGACAAGTCATTCCTGCTTAGATGCCCTCTTGCTCCAGACCCTGGCCAGGGAATAGTCGCGGATTCTCCGCCCGTCGTCAATCTTGACCGCCATGAACGGCACCTACGAGCGGCTGTCCGGGATTCGTCGTGAGAAACTGTCGGAGCGCCGTGACATCGGCCTCCATCGCCTGCTTCAGCAAGGCTTCGAGATTGAGAATGCTTTCCATCGTGGTATATATACGGTGGAAAGTGCCGATTATTTCTCTTCTCTTGAAAAATGTGAATCCCGCTTGCGTATTCCTTAAAGTAGATCAGTTCCTCGGTATTCTGCCATTCTTTGGCACAATGCCGGCCTATTTTTGCACCGATGCCCAGTAAGAAAGAATTGTCACTCCCTCCCGAAGTAGCCGAAGCGTTCCCGGGCCTGACCCCCGGCCAGTTCCGGCTGTTGGGCTACTGCGCCTATCGCGGCGGCTTCCCGCTCAATCCCTGGACCGTCACCCTCTATGACGGCCGCTTCGAAATCCCGAAGGGCCGGACGGAGGCCGACCGGAAAGCCCTGGAGCAGAAAGGCTTCCTCGTGGGCGGGGAAATCCTGCCGCGGGACTATTTCCGCATCGTCGTCCCGGTCGTGAAGCATTTCCCGGAATGGGCCCGCGCCTACGG
>JAEEGJ010013650.1_pt1 | contig 19596 bp, 10 predicted proteins | sample 8958761 | NCBI WGS metagenome assembly JAEEGJ01 (sample SAMN16246546, study PRJNA631951) | gut metagenome | biome: gut microbiome; feature: rumen; material: RS-attached | host: Bos | place: Iran: Karaj | collected 2018-10 | reverse complement strand
GCCTGCCCAAAGGCACACACCAGCTGGAGTACAGCATGTTCGTCACCAAGGAAGGTCACCTGAACAACGGCTATGCCTTGATCCAGTGCCAGTATGCGCCGGAGTTCAGCGCTTATTCGGATGGGATGAAGGTGAAAGTGGGAGAGTGAAAGAGTGAAAGCCAGCCTCCCATGTCAAAGCCCCGCTGCACATGTCATTCCTACGAGGGCGTGTGGGTGAGCTTGGAATCTATGGGCAGCGGGATGTAAAAAAAGAATCTATGGGAGGCGGTTAAAGAAACAAGAACCTTGTGTGACGGCCTCAACAGATATAGATCCCATGCCTTTGCTCACAAGCCCATGTAAGGATGATATACCTGTTGAGGCCAAAAATCACAAATAAAGCAGATAAAATTCAAATAAAACGGAAAAATATATTGATGAATTGAATTTTATTCTATATTTGCGCCATAAAAACTGACGAAATGAAATACCGTTACTTATTTTTGACGCTTTTGTTCTCCGCGTTTTTGAGCTTGTCAGCGAGCGCCCAATCTGCTGATTATGAAACCCGCTGGAACAAAGTGGGTCACTACATTGAGGACTATCTGCCCCTCTCGGCAGCTTCGGCTTTGGATAGCATAGAAAATCAGGCCTTGGCGGAAGGCAACCAGATGCAGCTGCTGAAAGCCCTTCTGTTTCGGCAGAAAATCATGATGCTGACGGAGGAAAACAATGCTAAAGAGGCCTATATCCGTTTTGCAAAACAGAAAGTGACTGTGCTGGATACCGTTCAGGCGGCCCTACTCCATACGGAACTCGCCCGCTGCTATGCCAGTATATGGAAGGATTCAAGATGGGTCATCGAGCGCAACACCTACATAGAAGGCAACCTTGATTCAACGGAAATGCGTTATTGGGGCGAAGGAAACTTTCGCGAGGCCATCGATGCACATCTTGCTGAGGCCTTGCGTCCGACAGCCCAGCTGAAACGCGCCCCAATGCAGGATTTCCTGATGCTGTTTGAGAATGAAACCATGCCCGACATCGTGAATATCCAATACGAGCCTACCCTTTTCGACTTTGTCTTCCATCGGGTGGCGACCTATTATAAGTCGGTGGCCTCGGGTGACGACGTACCTTCAGAGTGGAACACTGACGACTGGTGGTTGCCCGCCGAGGGCTTTGCTACAGCTAACTTGGCCGAGGATGATAACGCTGTGTTGCGCCTTTTGCGAATATATCAGGAACTGATCGCCAATAATTTGGACAACGGTAACGAAGAAGCACTGATTTACAACGACTTCAACCGCTTTCGTTTTGTGAATGCGATATTGCAGGACGACAATGCCTATCAAAAGGCTTTGGGTCAGTTGGAAGAAGCGCATGAAGCACATCCGCTGTCGGCGGACATTGCCTTGGAACGCGCCGATAATCTGGCCAAGCAGTATATGCGGAGTTCCAATCCAAACGAGAACAGCGACAATTACTATCAAGCCAGCGAGATTTGTCGCGGAATTCTAAACAAGTTCCCCGACTCTGATGCTGCCGAAGGATGCGTGGAATTGTTGGATTATCTGGATGCGACGCAGTTGGATGTTTCCTTAAACAACGTGCAGCTGGCCAATGAGGCCATTCCTTTGGTGCTGCGCTATCGCAATGGGAAACGGGCCTATTTCAAGATGGTGAAAGTCAGCGAGGAAGAATTTGAAAACACGAGGTGGTGGAACAATGCCCAAAAAAGAAAACTGATGGCGAAGACTTCCGCCGTTGAGCATCGCGTAAACCTGCCTAAAGAGAAGGATTTATTGTGGCATTCCACCTTGGTGGCACTGCCACCTGTCGAGCCAGGCTTGTATTGTCTTTTGGTCACACCCGAACGGAACACCCAAGACGAGGATAAGATTTTGATGCTGGGAGTTCAGGTGTCGAATCTGGCTTTCATCACCGACGAGGAGAATACGCTCATCACCATCGACCGCAAGACGGGAAAACCTTTGGAAGGGGTCACAGTGGAGTGTCTGAGAACAGGGTTTAGGAAAGGTATAAGAGAAGAGCGTGTCGTAAGCAGAAAAAAGTCGGATGCCGAAGGAAGAGTAAGGTTCAGCAGGGGTGTCAACAACTATTTTCATGTTCGCCTGCGCCATGGCGACGATGTGCTTTACACCCTTGAGGATCTGGATTTTTCGACAGGCTATGGCTATTATTTCACCATCGACCCGGGTTATACCACTGCCACTTTGTTTACCGATCGATCCATTTATCGACCTGGACAGACCGTTTATTATCACGGTGTGGTGACCAGAACGAAGAACAATAAAGAGACTTTGGTGAGCCATCAAAAGCGGAAGGTAAGCTTTTATGATACCAACAAAGTCATTGGTAGCCAGACGGTTTGGACGGACAATTATGGCTCGTTCAGCGGCTCTTTTGTTATCCCCGAAGACGGGCCGAACGGCGTTTATAAGTTGAGTGTCGACCTGGGGTTTGTTTATTGCTATCTTCGTGTAGAGGAATACAAACGCCCTACTTTTGAGGTCGGTTTCGACAAGCCGAAAGAGCAGTACAAACTCAATCAGGAGGTCGCCGTTGAAGGTAGTGTGAAAGCCTACGCGGGTTTCGGCTTAGACGATGTTGAATGCCGTTATCGGGTGGAGCGCACGACATCCTTCCCATGGCGTTGCTATGGGCAAACCTATCCCTATGTCGACGACGAACAAATCGCTCAAGGAACGACCCGCACGGATGGCGACGGCAAATTCCATATTAATTTCATGTTGAAACCAGCTGCTAAAATCGAGCCCGAGTTGCAACCGGTATTCATCTACACTGTTGAGGTGACGGCGACCAATGCCCAAGGCGAGACACATGAGGAGAAATTCTCGTTTAGTGCAGGCTACAACGAAGTGGCCATCAGCAGCAACTTGCCGAGTTTGTTGGAAAAGACAGAAGGAGGAAACTACCGCATCGAGGTACTTAACATGAGCGGCGAACCCGCCCAAAGTCGTGTGTCGCAAAAGCTGTATCGTTATGAGGAAACTGACCGCATTGATTATTTCGAGACGATGCATAATAACGTCAACCTTGACCGAAAGATCATAAGCGATGAGGAGCTGGCACGACTTTTCCCCACCTATGATTTCTATCCCAACGACGCGAAGACCTTGGTCAGCGAGACGGAGTATAAGGTGGATGGAAAACGACATATCGATGACTTCCTCCAACTTCAACCAGGCCGATACCTCTTGGAGTTGCAGAGTCTCGACGACACTTTGGCCACACTGACAGAGCAGTTCATCGTGTCGGACCGAAAGACGGGGAAGATGCCCGTAACCAAGTTGTATTGGTCTCAAGTTGACAGGACCACAGCCCAGCCTGGCGACACGATTCATATCACCTTAGGCAGCTCGGCCAAAGAGGTCGGGACCTGGCTGAAACTTGTCCACGACGATAAAGAGGTCCGTATGGACCAATGGGTGGAGGTAAGCGAAGGCTTGGTGACTTTGCCGTATGTGGTCACCGAAAGCGATCGCGGTATGCTGTGTCTGCTGGTGGGTTCCTATAAGGAGAACTGTTCCCGCATCGAGAGATATTGCGTTGATGTGCCTTACGACAATTTCGACTTAAAGGTGGAACTGGCCTCGGTGCGTGACAAACTCAGTCCCGGAGCCGAAGAAACCTGGAATCTGACCGTCCGTGACCTTAACGGCAAACCCGTGAAATCAGCTGTGTTGACGGGAATGTACGATGCTTCGTTGGATGCTTTCCTAGAGCATAAGTGGTCGCTTAACCTGAAACCTTACAGCTATTATACCAGTGCGTTCAACGCTAACCCAACAACTTACTTTTCCAATGAATCCACGAGGGGCATTTCCTACGGTTACCAAGTCCAGTTGTTCAATTTCTCCTTGCCTTCCGATGCGCCTTTCTTCGATATGATCTATGTACGTAGGTCGCATTCTCAAAGGGGAGTGTATTATGAGTCTTTAGGATCATGGTCAAAAGCCGATGGCAAAGGTCCACACGGCAGGCTGAAAGGCAAAATCACGGATGACACAGAAGAGGCTGTGCCTTTTGCCAATATCATTATTGAAAAGAGTGGTACACAAATAGCTGGGTGTAGCTCCGATTTCGACGGTTTTTATGACATCAACCCGATTCCTCCGGGAACGTATGACTTGAAGGCAAGTTGTATCGGCTACAAGCCCTATATTTTGAAGAGCATCGTCATTCCTTCCAACAAGATCACCTACTATGACATCAAGATGATAACGGGAGCCATCAGCCTAAGCGAAGTGTGTGTCCTCGATTATGAAATACCTTTAGTTTCGAAAGACAACACAAGGTCAGGTGCGAGCATTACAGCGGAGGAAATCGCCAAGTTACCTAACCGTTCGGCTGAAGGCGTGGCAGCTCAAGTGGGCGGCGTGTTCTCTTCTGACGGTGAGGTCGGCAGCATAAGAGGAAGTGGCTCCAATTACGAATACATTTGGCCTGGTCACAAAAACTCGCAGGAAGTGAAACAGCAAGAGCAAGAGCGCATGATGATGGAGCGCTTCCTCGTTGCGCCTCGCGAGAACTTCAACGAGACGGCGTTCTTCAACTATCTGAAAACCGATAAGGACGGCAGCGTCAGTTTTAGCTTCACCATGCCGGATGCCCTTACCCGCTGGCATTTCATGGCATTGGCCTACAACCGTGAACGGCAGACGGGCTTCAAGGAGTATAGCTTCACCACCTCCAAACCCGTGATGATTATGGCCGATATGCCACGATATATGTATGACAGCGATACACTGTGGTTTGTGGCCAATGTCATTAACACGGGCGACGAGGCTGTGGCGCCAAAGGCCAAACTTGAAATCTTTGATGCCGCTACCATGGAGCCCATCAACTTGTTGCTTTCCAATGCCATCGTTCCGATGGAAGAGATTGTACCGGGGCGCAGCATGCAAGTGCGTTGGAAGGTAGCCGCCCGTCCAGGGTTGGACTTGCTGTCCTTCCGTTTCATTGCCTACGCAGGCGAGTACAGCGATGCCGAGCAACACCTACTGCCCGTATTGTGTAGCGAGGTATTCATGACCGAGACCTTACCCTTCATCGTGCAAGCCGATACGGTACAGACGTTTGATATAAAATCCATTGTCAATCCGAAGGACGACGAGCGTGAGGAAAGCCTGACGCTCAACCTGAGCACCAACCCTGTGTGGTATGCCGTGCAGCCGTTGCCTTATCTCGACGGCATCAGCACCTATTGTGCCGAGAATGCTTTCTATGTGTTTTATGCCAACACTTTGTCGGCCTACATTTCCGATCACATCCCGCAGCTGATGGCCTACATCCGCAAGTGGAAGGTGGAGACACCCGATGCCTTGCTCTCGAAGTTGGAGAAAGACCAGGAGCTGAAAGCTATCCTGCTGAAGGAAACACCTTGGGTGATGCAAGCCAAGAATGTGGTCCAACAGCGTTCGCGCTTGTCCGTTTTGTTCGATGCTCTCCGTTTGCCTCTACAACAGACCAAGGCTTTGAACGTCATGTCGAAGCAACAGAAAGACTCAGGAGGCTGGTCGTGGATGGAGATGATGCCCGAAAGTCCCTTCATCACCACACGCATCTTGATGGGTTTCGGCAAGTTGAAGGAGATGGGGGCCTTGTCTTCATTGAATAATACGAATGCCAGCAAGGCCGAAGGCATCGTCAAAAAGGCAGTGCGTTTTGTGGAAAAAGAGGTGAGCGATACCTACTTGAAGGCGAAGCAATCCAAAATCGAACCTGTCCTCAACACGACTCTCGTTGATGAACTCTATGCCTTGAGTTTCTTTGATCAAGAGGCCCCGACTTTGACCATTGAGCAGGCCAAGACCTACTACCTGGGACTAATGGAAAAGAACTGGAAAACCTATAATTTCGATAGACAAGCCAAGATGGCCTTGGTGCTTTACCGCAACGGGAAAACCGATGCCGCCAAACTTATCACGCAATCCTTGAAGGAACGCGCCCAACAAAACGATGAAGTCGGGATGTATTGGAAGAAAGACTATTTCACCTTCGAGTCGGATGTCGCGATTCATGCCAATATCATGGCTGCCTTTGCGGAAATTGAGCAGGACGACGCTTTGCTCGATCAGATGCGCTTGTGGCTGCTGTCGAAAAAGCGTTTCGACCGTTGGGAGAACTCCGCTTCGACATTGGAGGCCACATACGCACTTCTGCTTCGCGGCAGCGACTGGTTCGACGAGGACAAGGAAGTCACGCTGCGCTTTGGCAACACACCTATTGATACAGAAGGCGGCGTGGCCGGCACGGGCTTCATCCAACGCCGTTGGAACGCCAATGAGGTGACGCAAGACATGCGCCAGCTCACGGTCAACAACCCGACCCCGCATTTGGTCTGGGGTGGCCTGTTCCGCCAGTATTTCGTTCCCATTGACGAGGTCAAGAGCGACGAGTCGGGCTTCACCATCAAGCGCGAGCTCTTTGTGGAGACGGTGACAGACAAGGGCAAGCAACTTGTTCCCGCTGAGAAGCATACCTTAAAGGTTGGTGACAAGCTGACGGTGAAGATCACCTTCACCAGCCAGCAGGATATGAGCTTCGTCTTCGTGAAGGACCTCCGTGCGGCAGGTTTCGAGCCCATTGAGCAGATCTCGCATTACGAGTACAACGACCGCATGAGCTATTATCAAAGCAACACCGACACCGACATGGAGTTCTTCATCGAGCGCCTGTCCAAAGGCACACACCAGCTGGAGTACAGCATGTTCGTCACCAAGGAAGGTCACCTGAACAACGGCTATGCCTTGATCCAGTGCCAGTATGCGCCGGAGTTTAGCGCTTATTCTGACGGGATGCGAGTGAAGGTGGGAGAATAGACTCACACTAAACAACAATCCTCACACTCCTTGCCCTCATTGCGGACTTGATCCGCAATCTCTTAAGCGAAAGGCTATCCCCCAACGCGTAAGAGATCGCGGGTCCTTGCCCGCGATGAGGGCAAAAGGGTGGGTTTAGTCGACAATAAGCTTCAACGACTGGCAAACCCCATCTTCGTGCCTAATCCTCAGCAAATAAAATCCCTTAGTTAGTCCTACCAATGATAGTTCAAACTCTTGCGAGCCCTCGCCGAAGTCGGCTGATTCGTGCTGCATTAATTGCCCTTGCAACGAATACAACTCGAATTGCACTTGGCCTTGCACAGGGTTGAAGAAATGCACTGTTGCCTTGTCGGAGGCGGGGTTGGGTGCCACGCTGGCAAAGAGACTTTCCGCCTTGTGGTCTTCCACACCGAGATGGACATCCACCGCGATTTTCATGGTCACGGGGAGGTGGTCGGAGCCGTCGAAGAGGGCCTCGGCAACTTCAATAGGCACAGAAGAGGTGTAACCTTGGTCTACGCTCATGTGGAAATGATGACCATCGTTGCCAATGGCCTTGTAGGACTCTTGCACATAGCGCAAATGATTGTAGCTGAAGGCAATTTCGTCGGCCATCAGGATGAAGTCGAAGCGGTCGTCTAAGCCACCGCTGGAGAAACATTCATCCGAATAACTCCTTGTAGATTGTGTGTGGAAAGGGGCAAACAGGCTGTTGTTGTTCCATTCACCCACACCGCCAACAAAGGCTAGGGGATCCATGAAACAGATGTCAGGGTTGCTATAGGTCTGGGTGAGCAGCCGATAACCACTCTCGCTGGCACCATACATGTTAAAGTCACCCATGATCAGCACGTTGTCGGTGGGGTAGTGCTGGTTCACATAATCCATGGCGATTTGCATCAAGGCACGACGGTTCGACTCATAGCCCATACCCGCTTTGGGATGGGCCACGATGCAGACGAGTTTGATGGTATCGCCAGCGGCCAAACTCTTGGTTTTCAAATACAACTCATAAACATCTGTGTCGCGTGGATTGGTACGCAGCGCCACATGTTTCTTCAGTCCCATCTTACGTGAGTCGAAAAAGATATGGTTGATGATGTTACTGCCTGCGTAATTAATGATGTTGTCGCTTTGCCAATAGTTGGCTCCATTGATGTTGAGGTTGTGGCGTAAGAAATCGGTCAGCAACTGCTGCGTGGCTCCAAACTCGCAGACGGTGAAGATGTCGGGCTTCACGTAATCCAGGAGGGTTCGGATGCATTCGTCCTTGCGCTGCGTGTTGTTGTTGGTCTCGTAGCAATCGGCGAACCCGCTGTTGTGATTGCCGTATTCCAAGAGATTGTACTGCATCACAGTGATGATATCTTGTGCGTTGGCCGACAAAACCATACATAGCATTATAATAATAAGGTGTATTTTGCGTTTCATTTCATGAGAATTTCTGCAGCAAAATTAGAAATTTTGGCGCGATATTTGAATTAATCCTATTTTTGCAACGGATTTTACGATGAAAACAAAGATAAAAATCGGTTTTTTGGCTTTAATAGCGCTGATTATGCTGACTGCAATCTCTTGCCGTAAGCAAGAGAAATTTGCCGAATGCCCTTTGGTGGGTCATTGGGGCTGTGAGCAATATGTCAGCTGCCGCACCGACAGTACGGGTTACGAGAACTGGGAGACGCTTCAATATGAGGTGGGCGAAGGTCACGGTTATGAAGTCTATTTCTATGCCGATGGCTCGGGCAAGCTCTTGCTCAACGACAGCCCCGCTTTGATCAAGAAATTCAGTTGCGATTACGATTACGATTCAACAAATAAGATACTTACCATATACAATACCACATGGATCATTTCCGTGTTTTCGGATGCGACCAGTGCGGATATGGTCATTGAGGATGTGACTGATAATACCATCACGGCTTCGTGGACCAACTATTTCTCAGAGCCAGTACCTTTCTTTGAAAGATTCTTTTTGAAACGAATTGATTAACTATAAACAAATTTAAAATGAAGAAGATTACATTATTGACATTATGCGCGATTGCTGCAATGATGTTTACCTCGTGTGCAAAACTTGATGATAAATCTTTTATCGGCACTTGGGGTGTGGAGAAAATTGAGTATTACAATATCGACTATGCAGGCAACCCGATTTCGGCTTCCATGAAGACTTTCGAAATGGTTCCTGGTGACGAGCAAAGTGGTATTGATTTGATTTTCAGAGAAAACAAGACCGGTGAGATGCGTGACAGAAGCCAAGACACCATCATCAAAAAAATCAGCGATGAACCTGAAGTTTACGATACTATTATCTGTCCCGACACCACTTTGGTAACGAAATTCACCTATTCGGTTGATGAACGTGCATCCATCCTTTACATGAATATCGAATACCCCGTCCATACTTATAAGATGAATATTGTCAGTATGGAAAAGGAATCGTTCATTTATGAGAATGAATATGGTACGAACTATGTGGAAAAGGCTTATATGAAGCGTATCTCTGACTCAGACAAGAAGGCAAACAGCCGGAAGAGCCAGCCGATACGTCCTTATAGGGAAGGCTCATTCCTGAGTGGTAGATAATAATATTGTAATTCAGAATTAAGAATGCAGAATGCGGAATGGAATAAACCATTCAGTGTTCTGCATTCTTATTTTATCATTCTACAAGCAGCAATAAACCCTTCAAATAGGCCCCTTCGGGATGGAAGATGTTGATAGGATGGTCGGCGGGCTGCGATAGCTGGTCAATGATCCTCACGTTGCGTTTGGCCTCGATTGCGGCAGCTGTGACGATGCCTTGGAAGGTGGCCTTGTCGACAGCCTGTGAACAGCTGAAGGTAAACAGCAGCCCGCCTTTGGCAATGCGCTTGATGGCTTCTGCGTTGATGAATTTATAGCCACCCAAGCCACGGTGCCGGTCTTGATGCCTTTTGGCGAACGCAGGCGGGTCGAGGATGATGAGGTCGAAGGCCCCTTGGCGCATGTCAGTCACGTAGTCTTTCATGTCGGCCACATAGCACGGATTCTCCTCTTTTGAATAGCCGTTCAACTCAAGGTTGGCCTCGGCGGCGGCGATGGCCTTTTTGGAGGCGTCGACGGTGACGGCACGTCGTGCACCGCCCTTTAAGGCTGTGACGGAGAAGCCGCCCGTATAGCCAAAGGCATTGAGTACGGTCTTGCCTTGAGCCATCTGACGCACCAGCTCGCGGTTTTCGCGTTGGTCAAGGAAAAAGCCTGTCTTTTGGCCTTCCTCCCAGTTGGGAAGGAAACGGCTGTCGTTTTCCAGAATCACCTCATCGAGTCTGTCGCCAAAGAGATAACCGTCTTCTATCACCGCATCTTCCTTGCCCATGCGTTGCATGGCGTCGGCGCTTTTGTTGTAGATGGCTTGCAGACCAAGGTCGGGCAGCAGCTTGAGAGCACGGACAATCTCCTTCAAGTGGAGTGCCATACCTTCGGTCTGGGCCTGAACCACAGCGGTATGACCATAGACATCAACGATAAGTCCCGCTAGGCCGTCGCCCTCGGAGTGGACGAGGCGGTAACAATTGGTGTGGGGATTGTGGGTCAAACCCATGATTCGGCGCACCTCGTAGGCTTGTTTAAGGCGGTCGAGGAAAAACCATTCGTCGATGTGGCGGTTCTCGAAGCTGAGTATCTTCACGGCGATGCTGTCCGACTCGCAGAAGCCTGTGCCGAGGATGTTGCCGTCGTAGTCAGTGACGGTGACGGTGTCGCCTGCCTGCAGGCCTTTGGCGGAATCATGAATGGCACCAGAGAACACCCATGGATGGAAACGGCGCAGGGCCTCGTCCTTGCCAGGATTGAGGCGTATGACGGGATAGAGAGGGTTTTGTGGCATAGAATGATGGTATTTTGGCGCAAAGGTAAGGAATTATCATTCGACATTTTGAAAACAAATCAAAGATTTATAATTTTGCACCCATCAAATCAACAAATAAACTACATCCTATGAAACGTTTATCATTAATTATCACATTGGTTCTCACGTTTTCCATCGGTATCGCCAAGGCTGGCGAAGGCATGTGGATTCCCATGCTGCTGCAGTACAACGAAAAAGAAATGCAGGAGATGGGCATGAAAATCACTGCAGAAGACATCTACAGCATCAACCACAGCAGCCTGAAAGACGCCATCGTGCTCTTTGGCGGTGGCTGCACGGGTGAGATCGTCAGCGACTACGGCTTGCTACTTACCAACCACCACTGTGGCTACGACTACATCCAACGTCACAGCTCGGTGGAGCACGACTACCTCACCAACGGTTTCTGGGCCATGAATAGGGGAGAGGAGCTGCCTTGTCCCGGCCTCAGCGTCATCTTCCTTCGTGAGATGCGTGACGTTACCGACCAAGTACTTGAAGGCGTCACCATTGACATGCCCGAAGCCGACCGTCAGGCCAAAGTCGACGAAAACATGAAGAAAATCATCGCCGCTGTCGAGAAAGAGACCAAGTATAAGGTCAGTATCAAGCCTTATTTCTTGGGCAACGAATACTACCTGCTGCTCAATGAGGTCTATACCGATGTGCGCCTTGTGGGTTGTCCGCCGAGCAACATCGGAAAGTTTGGCGGCGACACCGACAACTGGGTATGGCCCCGCCACACGGGCGACTTCAGCATCTTCCGCGTCTATGCCGACAAAGATAGCCATCCTGCGGTGTACGACAAGGACAACGTGCCTTACAAACCCGCTAAGCATCTCGATATCTCGCTGAAAGGTGCTGAGGAAGGCGATTTCGCCTTTGTATTCGGCTACCCTGCACGTACCAACGAATACCTGCCTGCCGTGGCCGTCGACCAAGAAGCCAACCTCATCGACCCCATCATGGTCGATTTACGCGGCAAGGTGCTCAACATCTATAACAAATACCAAGAGCAAGACCCCAAAGTGCGCATCCAATATGCTTCCAAACATGCTGGTCTCGGCAACGGCTGGAAGAAGTGGATGGGAGTGACCGAAGGCATAAACCACTTCCATGGCGTGCAGAAGAAACATGACTATGAGAATCGTTTCTACAACTGGGTGATGGAGTCTCGTAGCCGCTACATGTACGCCAACCTGCTCAAGGACTTCAAACAGAACTACATGGAACTTGAGCCTTATGAACTGGCTTACACCTATCTGGCTGAGGCCGGACTGCGCATCGAGTTGGTCAGCTTTGCTGGACGTTTCACCCGACTCTCAGAGGTGACCAAAGACACCCCTCAAGAAAATATCGACAAGATGATTGCCAATCTGAAGGCTTCTTCTGCCAGTTTCTACAAGGACTATTACGAGCCCATCGACCGCGAAGTGGCTGCCATGCTGCTTAAGGAATACTTGAAAGCCCAGCCTGCCGACTTCCGTCCCGATTTCCTCAACGATATCAAGGATGTAGATGAATATGTCGACAAGCTCTTTACAAAGTCGATGTTCACTGACCAGGCCAAAGTGAACGAGCTGTTGGACAACTTCAAGCCTAATAAGGCCAAAAAACTGGCCAACGACCCTGCTATGCAGGTGTACCAGAGTTTGATTGGTTTCTACCGTAACGAGGTCTACGACCACATCTCAAGCCTCAACGCCAACATCGACCGCCTGCGTCGTATCTACATGAAAGGCCAGATGGAGATGGAACCCGAGAAACGCTTCTCGCCCGACGCCAACTTTACGCTGCGTGTCACTTACGGCAAGGTGGAAGGCTTCAAGCCCAAGGACGGCATGAAATACAGGCACTTCACCACCCTTGAAGGCATCATGCAGAAGGAGAACCCCGACATCTACGACTATGTGGTGGAGCCGCGTCTTAAGGAATTGTATAATAAAAAGGACTATGGCCGTTATGCCGACAAAGACGGCAGCATGCATGTGGCCTTCACCGCCAGCGTGCACACCACAGGAGGCAACTCGGGTAGTCCCATACTGAATGCCGAAGGCCAACTTCTCGGCCTCAACTTCGACCGTTGCTGGGAAGGCACGATGAGTGACCTCATCTACGACCCCGACATTTGCCGCAACATCAGCGTCGACATCCGCTATGTGCTATTCATCATCGACAAGTTCGCTGGAGCGGGACATCTGATTGACGAGATGACCATTGTAGAATGAAAAAAGGCGGTCATCGACCGCCTTTTTTCATCTCTTTACCATAACCTGTTTCGTCACCATCCCTTTTTTCGTTTGGATTCTGACGAGATAAATACCGACTTCATGCGGACTGAAATCGTATTCAAAACGGTTGCCCACCGCTGAGGCTTCAAACAGCTTTTCTCCCAACATGTTGTAGATGCTGATGCCTTCGATGTCTTCTGCCGCTATGGTGAGTGTTCCACTGGTCGGATTGGGATAAACGGTTGCCTTTTGCTCATCAAGTTCTGGTACACTATTACAATCGTCGATGATGGTGGTGAAATAATCATGCCACTCCGAGCTTGCATAGGCAGCAATGCAACCGCAAGGAACCGTGAGTGTTGTGCAGCTGAATCCCTCAAACACATCTTCAAAAGAAAACGTTGGCGGTGCTGTGGCCAAGGAAATGACTTCAGTAAACCCGCTGCAATTGCGGAAGGTCTCCCCGCCAATGCTGACCAATGCGCTGCCGAGAGTTAAAGTGTCAGTAAACCCGCTGCAATTGCGGAAAGCATTAGGTTCAATACTCGTCACGGTATTAGGGATGATCAGAGAACCAGTAAAACCAGAACAGCCCCAAAATGCACAGGAACCGATGGATGTCACTGCCTCGCCGAGATTCAAACTGGTAAACCCGCTACACTTACAAAACGCCCCTTTTTCGATGCGTTTCAAACCATCGCCGAAAGTCAGTGCGCCAGTAAATCCAGTGCAACCATAGAATGCTCCAATCTCAATGGCCCTTACCGAATTGGGGATAGTCAGTGAGCCGGTAAAGCCCTTGCAACCATAGAATGCCGCCGGTCCAATGGTATCCAAGGAACTGCCGAGGTGCAATTCGGTCAATCCGCTGCAAGAAAGGAATGCGTTTTCACCAATGGATGTCACAGTATTGGGTATGGTTAAGGAACCTGTCAATCCTCCACTCGATATGAAAGCGTTTTTCCCAATCCTGGTCACGGGATAGTCGCTTCCATTATAACTGATGGTTGTCGGGATGCTTAATTCACCAACCACTTGTGTGATGTCGACAGGACCTACAAGCGTTGCAGAAACACCGTCAGCATTGATTTGATAATACATATTCCCTATGGTGAATAGGGTTTGTGCATGCAGATGCGTCGTTCCCATAATTCCTAAAACAAGAATGGTTAAGACCGCATACGCCACCTTTTTGCATGATAAAAAAATGCTTTTCATGGTTGTATGGAATAAGTCAAGCCCAGCATGATGGTCTGTGGTGGAAGAGCGTTTCGAAAAGAGTTTATTTCTTCCCGAAGAGACTGCCTAAGCCGCCAAGGATGCTTCCAAGGCCTCCAAGGCCGCCTGTGCTTTGGCTTTGTGTGCCGCCGCCAAGGATGGCACCGAGCAGGCCACCCAAGCCAGCTGCACCCGCGTTGCCGTTTCGCTTGCCGAGGATGGCGAGCAGGCTCGGAGCGATGGAGGCGAGGATGTTGCTCACTGCATTGGAAGCCACGCCTGTTTTCTTGGAAATGCCGCCCAATACCGACGACAGGTCACCGCCAAAGATATGGCCCAGAATCTTGGAGCCGTCGATGAGGTCAGCACCCTTCAGGTTGTTGACGATGTTGCCCGCGTTGCCGGCATGGTCGCCGAGGGCTTTTGCCAAAGCTTCAGCGCCGCCAGGAGTGGAGGCGTTCTTCTGCATGGCACCCATGATGGACGGAAGGGCACTGGAGATGACCGAAGATACTTGTTTCGAGTCGAGGTTGAATTTGTCTGCGATGGTGCCGACGGCGTCTTTGCCGGTGAATTCACCTAAGATGTCAGTTAATTCCATAGTTGTAATGTTTATTGGGTTAATTGATTGATTTGTTGCAAATCATGCATGTTATTCACACCTGCAAATGTAGCAAAGAATTGAAAAAATCAAGCACAAAAACCGATTTTTTTTCAATTATTGTTCCAATGGCAAAGCCATCCACAGTGTGTCCACGGTGCGGCCACCCACGATACCATAGCCACCTTTAACATTGGAATAAGTTTGGATGGGTTCGGCATATAACTGCATGGACAAGTCTCCTTGGTCGCAGGTATACAAATAGTTGTAGTATTCTTTTGAGAGATGTTCCAACCTAATGGGCAATTGGAAGAATGCTGGGTCGTATTCCTCGTCCACAGTTAACCAAACCGTCATTTTGACTTTAAGCTGATACGATCTGCCGTCAAAAAGTACATCAGTGAACACTCCTAAGGGCTTTGTTTCGAGGTCACTGAAATCGACGAATTCGTTGTTTGGAAGAGCCGAGCCAAAAACGGGATCGTCATATTCAAAAGAACAATCGTAGCTATTTTTCAGCGGATGGTCGCTCTTCCATCTTGGAATATAAATCTTGAAACAATCAACTTGTCCGGGGTTGGGGTCAGTGAGTTCAAGCGTCAAAGTCACTTCTGCACACATCTTTAATAAACTGTCTGCTTCCTCTTCAAAAGTCTCTTGGTTATAGGTATGCTCATACCATGAGTCCCAATGCGCTACATCTGCATTCAATTGAACCTCTATGGCATTGGGCAGCGGACTTGTTTCGGCCTCCACGTCGTCGAAGCCGTTGGCCGAAGCGGTGATTTTGATGACGTCGCCTGCAACTGGACAATAGTCATGGGTGTATACTTTTTGTACACGGCCCGTGTTTGGTTCGTTGGGATTCCAAATCTCGTAGCTGACCACAGTGTCGTATGTCAACATCATCTCGCCAAGAGGTTCGTCATTTACGTAGAGCAGGGCTACAAGGTCATCGGGGGCTTCGGTATTTGCTTCGTTGTCGAGAAAGAAGAAGCTCTTGCTGATATTGGCCTTGATGGGCTGTCCGGGCTCCAATAGGCTGTTGATGACCAGCTTCGGGTCGGTCTGCTCGCCGTTGAATTCGATTTCCTTTTCGCAGGAAGTGAGGAGTATCGCGGCTGCGAATATTACTAGGGTTAAAATGTTGGTTTTCATTGTCATTTTTTGTTTTTACTATAGCTTATGGCCTATGACCATGGCCGCTTTCGACGTTGTTTGAAGAGGCCATGGTCATCAGCCATTGGCTATAGTCAGATTAGAATTTATAACTATAACTAACAGATGGAATAATAGGGAACAGACTCGCTTGCATCAGCACCTTTTTTTCTGTCTGCGCGGCCTCGTCCCATTTGTAGTCAGTGTAGACGATGAAGGGGTTGTTATGGTTGTAGGCATTGTAGACGCTGATATTCCAGGTACGGATGCCGTGTTTCTTCTGCTTGTGGAAGTTCATGCCCACATCCAAGCGGTGGTAATTGCCCATACGGAAGTTGTTGCGTTCGAGGGCGTAGATGGCTGGCAAAGTACTCCAGTCTGTGGGCAGACCCTCGTAGATCTGTGTGCCAAGGGTGCCGCAGTTGCCGCTGCTGAAGACCCAGGTGCCGCTGAGATCAAAACGGTCGTTGAACTTGTGCTGCACGGTGATGCTGAGGTCATGTCGGCGGTCGTATTTGGCAGGAAATACCTTGCCTTGGTTGATGACTTGCCCCTCGCGGTCGAACTGTCGTTTGGCATGCGCCCAGGTGTAGCCGACCCAGCCCGTGGTCTTGCCAAACGAGCGCTGCACGAGAAACTCCACGCCGTAGGCCCAGCCTTTGCCCATACAGACTTTCTGGTCCCAACGCTCCGAAGAGCCGAAGAACGAAGCGCCGTCCTTGTATTCTAAGAGGTTGTCCATGGATTTGTAATAGCCCTCAACGGAGATGTCGAACAACCTTGGCAGCTCATAAAAAGCACCCAGCGATACTTGATGAGCGTTCATCGGCACGATGTTGGCCGTGACGGGCACCCAGAGGTCGGTGGGCAGACTCAGGCTACTGTTCGACAACAAGTGAACGTATTGTGTCATGTAGGCATAGCCTGCCTTAAGCGAGAGGTTGGAGGCCAACATCACGCTGGTGCTGAGGCGTGGCTGCACACTTTGGTAGGTCTTGCCTTCCGCGGTGAAGGTGGAATAATGTAGACCTGCGTTCACGCGAAAGATGTCACCAAAGGTCATGTTATCCTCGGCGTAAAGGGCAGTCTCGTGAGCAAACACCTTGGGCGAACCTGCCGTGGTGTCCACCTCGGTCTCGTTGCCTGCAATCATTTTCATTGCCTGCACTTCTGGACGGAACATGTGATAGGTGTAGTTGCCGCCGAAGCGGATTTCATGGTTGGGCAAAGGTGTGTAGTCGAAGTCGACTTTGGCCGTCAGGTCGTTGATGCCCGACTTGTAAGCCATACTAAACTCATCTTTGATGGAAGCGGTGCTTTGCTGATAATGATAAATATTCTCGTCCGTGATGCCCATACTCAGGTTGTGGCGGTATTGTGTGTAGTTGACAGAGGCATCCATAAAGAGTTGCTGCGACATGACATGGTTCCAGCGCAGAGCCGCTACTTTGTTGCCCCATTTCCAGTCCATGTTGAGGTAGTTTTGATATTGGACATCCTCGTAAGCGTAGTCTTTGTTTTTTATGCCGAGGTAGATGGCATCATCGCCTGAATAGAAACTCAGATAGAGTCGGTCCTTGTCGGAGATTTTCCAGTTGAGTTTGCCATTGAAGTCGTAGAAATAATAGCCAGCCTTCAGTTTGTTGACCTCTTCCAGTTGCGACTTGGCAATCCAGAGAGCAGGTTTCATCAGCAGGTCGCTATAGGTGCGACGGAAGGAGAGGTTGAATGACAGCTTGTCCTTCACGATGGGGCCTTCCAGATTGAGTTTTGAGGAAATCAAGCCAACACTCACATTGCCATGATATTTTTGCATGTCGCCTTCTTTCATTCGGATGTCGACCACCGATGAGAGACGACCACCGAAATGCGCCGGGAAGCTGCCTTTATACAAAGTGACATTTTTGAGGGCATCGGGGTTGAAGACGGAGAAGAAGCCCATCATGTGGTTGACGTTGTAGACGGGGACGCCATCGAGGAGTAGTAGGTTCTCATCGGGACCGCCGCCACGTACGTACATGCCCGCCGAGCCTTCCGAGCCGTTCTGCACCCCAGGCAATAGCTGTATGGCTTTCAGCACGTCGGCCTCGCCGAATAGGGTAGGGATACTTTTGATTTGCTGCACAGGAAGTTGCACCACACTCATCTGAGGACTACGGGCGCTCACCGTGGCGCGGGTGCCTTCCACCACCACCTCGTCCAAGGTCGTGTTGGTTTCAAGCGCGAAGTTAAGGCTGAGGTTCTCTTTCAGGTCAAGGGCTTTGGTTTGCTGCAAGTATCCCACATACGACACTTGCAGATCCACTTGACCTTGATTCAAGGTCAGAGTGTAGAAGCCATAACTGTTTGTGGCACAGCCTTTTCCTGAGTTTTTGTCAAAAACGGTGGCCCCGATGAGGGTCTCCTTGCTGGCGGCGTCCATCACATAGCCGCTGATGGTCCGTTTCTGGGCAAACGTAGGCAAACAAGCCAATACGATACCGATGACCATTAGCCATCGGCGGAAATAAATATGATTCATCTCAATAACGATGGTTTAAAACGAAGTTTTAACGGCAGATTGGAGGTTTTATTGCAGTTAGTGTGTCTTTTTCGTTTGGTGTTTTTGCATGTTGGACAATCATAGACCGGTAATCCAGTCTGCAGCGGCTTCAATGACGTTGTCGATACCTTGAGCGGTGCTGGCCTCGTCGATGAGGACGCGTTCTTGGGGCGGCACGCCGTTCTCGTAATTGCCACCGTCAAGGGCGATGGTGCGGGTGATGCTGAAACGATAGGTCCAGCCGTTGGGCAGCTCGCCGCCATTGGGCAAGCCCAGGCCGCCGCCGCTGTAGTCGCCGAACAGCTTGATGTTGTCGTAGGCCATGGTGCAGACCGAGAAGAACGAAGTGGCGCTGTACGAGCCGCGGTCGATGAGCACAGCCACCGGCTTGGTGTAAGGCTCGTCGAGCAGACAGGTCGTGTCGGCGCAAACGGTGACCATCTCGGTGAACTCATCGTGCTTTGGACCCGACTTGATCTGTGTTTGGTAAAGCACCTGTCCGTGATTGTCGAAGATGCTCAGCAACTCCTTCACGTTGCTGACCAATCCACCGCCATTCTGCCGCATGTCGAGGATGAGGCCCTTGCAGTTTTTGTAATAGTCCATGAGATAAATCAAGGTGCCGTCGTCGACGGCGTTCTCGAAGGTGGAGAAACGCAGGTAGGCCACCTGTCCGTTGCGGATGCTCTTGTGTGAGAAGCCGTTTGTGGAGTGATATCCGAGGGTGAGGTAATGGAGCAATACCACATCGGGATCGATGTTTTTCTCGGCAACCATCTTGTAATAAACCGTATCGTTGCGCGACACATCGAAACCGGAAATCAAATTGGTGTGGCCGTCACGCAAGGTGTTGAGCATGGCACCGCAGACGTCGAAAAGTTCCTCGTCGCTCATGCCTTCGTACACCATGGGACGGTACACGGCATGTACCGAATCCCAGTCAACCCCCTTAAGGTCGAAGAAGGCGTATTGCTGGTCAACCTTGTTCCAGAGATACTCAAAAGTGCTGACGGCATCGCTGGAGACGGGTTCATCCATGAAAATCTTCTCACAAGAAGTAAAAAAGAATCCGAGGCAGAATAATATAAGGGTTGTTTTTTT
>JAEEGJ010013649.1_pt1 | contig 19597 bp, 19 predicted proteins | sample 8958761 | NCBI WGS metagenome assembly JAEEGJ01 (sample SAMN16246546, study PRJNA631951) | gut metagenome | biome: gut microbiome; feature: rumen; material: RS-attached | host: Bos | place: Iran: Karaj | collected 2018-10 | reverse complement strand
CTTCGCGAATCTGATTGCCCAACTCCCGTACGGCCATGCCCAAATGCGTTTCAAGGATTTGCCCGATATTCATACGGGACGGAACGCCCAACGGATTCAATACGATATCCACCGGAGTACCGTCCGGCAGGAACGGCATATCCTCCTGACGCATGATGCGGGACACGACGCCCTTGTTTCCATGCCGACCGGACATCTTGTCGCCGACGGAGATTTTACGCTTCTGCGCGATGTAGACGCGCACAAGACGATTGATTCCCGGCGAAAGCTCGTCGTTGTTCTCGCGGCTGAACACCTTGACGTCGACAATCTTACCCGCCTCGCCGTGCGGAACGCGGAGCGAAGTGTCGCGAACCTCGCGCGCCTTTTCGCCGAAGATTGCGCGAAGCAATCTTTCTTCCGCCGTCAGTTCCGTTTCGCCTTTCGGCGTAACTTTGCCTACAAGAATATCTCCAGGCCGAACCTCGGCGCCGATGCGGATAATGCCTTCTTCATCGAGATCGCGGAGAGCGTCTTCCGCCACATTTGGAATATCCCGGGTAATCTCCTCGGGCCCAAGCTTTGTGTCCCGAGCGTCGCATTCATATTCTTCAATATGGATAGACGTATAAAGGTCGCGCTTTACGAGATTTTCACTCAGAAGCACGGCGTCCTCGTAGTTATAACCTTCCCACGGCATATAAGCGACAATGATGTTGTATCCCAAAGCCAATTCGCCGTGATCGGTAGCCGGGCCGTCGGCAATAGGCTGATTCTCAAAAACTTCGTCGCCTTCGTATACGATAGGAATCTGATTAATGCACGTCCCCTGATTGGAGCGGAGATATTTCTGAAGCTTGTATGTGTCAAGCTCTCCGTCTTCCGTACGGACGTCGATCCTGTCCGCAGAAACGTACTCCACCTTACCCGCACGATGCGCGAGCACCATGACGCCGGAGTCGCAAGCCGCCTTGTACTCCATACCGGTGCCTACCAACGGAGCCTGCGTTTTCAGCAGAGGCACCGCCTGGCGCTGCATGTTGGCGCCCATCAGCGCGCGGTTTGCGTCATCGTTTTCCAGGAACGGAATCATCGCCGTTGCGATGGAAACCACCTGTTTCGGCGAAACGTCCATGTAATCGACGCGATCGCGCCGCGCCAACAAGGTTTCCTCATGATGACGCGCCGTTACGCGCTCATTCTTGAACCAATTATTCTCATCCAGCGGCTCGTTGGCCTGCGCGATGGTGATGTTGTCCTCTTCATCCGCAGTCAGGTAACGAACTTCGTCCGTCACGCACTTATTTACCTTATCCACTTTCCGATAAGGCGTCTCCATGAAACCGAACTGATTGATACGGGCGTAATTGGACAAAGAACCGATCAGACCGATGTTCGGACCTTCCGGAGTCTCGATCGGGCACATACGACCGTAATGGGAATTATGTACGTCGCGAACCTCGAAACCCGCCCTCTCACGGGAAAGACCGCCCGGACCCAAAGCCGAAAGACGCCGTTTATGCGTCAGCTCGGACAGAGGATTGTGCTGATCCATAAACTGCGAGAGCTGCGAAGAACCAAAGAATTCCTTGATCGCAGCGACCACAGGCCGAATATTTATGAGCGCCTGCGGCGTAATCACATCGACGTCCTGAATCGTCATGCGTTCGCGAACCACGCGTTCCATACGGGAAAGACCGATACGGAACTGATTCTGCAAAAGCTCGCCCACCGAGCGAACGCGGCGGTTTCCAAGATGGTCGATATCATCGGTAGTACCGACGCCGTCCACAAGATTCAAAAGATAGTTGATGGACGCCATAATGTCGCCCTTGGTAATCGTCCGATAATGATGCTCCAGCGTCGGGGAGCAGATCATCTTCATCCGCGGCCGCTCCTCGGAGCCGGTACGGATAAACAGCGAGATATCACCGTTATCCCCAAAAATCGCGTGTTCTTTCTCCGCGTCAATGCCTTCCAGCATAGATTCTTCAATAACAACGTCAGCCGGAACGACGACCTCGCCGGTCTCGCGGTCGACCAAAGGTTCCGCCAAAACATGGCCGAGCACGCGACGCTTCCAACCCAATTTTTTCGTCAATTTATAACGGCCGACCATTGCCAGATCGTACCGCTTCGGATCGAAGAACAATGCCTTCAGAAGCTGCTGCGCATTATCCGCCGTCGCCAATTCGCCGGGACGCAGCCTGTGATAAATCTCACGCAGGGCGTCTTCCCGGGTCGGCATCTTCTCCTTGTCCCGGTCGCCCTCACGCTCCAACGTCGTGCAGATTAACGGATGATGATCGAAAAGCTCAAGAATCTCCTCATCCGTCGAATATCCGAGCGCGCGGACGAGGACAGTTACCGGCAGTTTACGCGTTCTGTCGATACGCACGGAAAGAACGTCGTTGACGTCAGTTTCCAATTCGATCCAAGCGCCGCGGTTCGGAATCACAGTCGCCGCATATAATTTCTTGCCGGACGAATCAATCGTTTCATTATAATAAGCACCCGGCGAACGGACGAGCTGGCTGACGATGACTCGCTCCGCGCCGTTGATGATGAAGGTTCCCGTATCGGTCATCAACGGGAAATCTCCCATGAATACTTCCTGCTCCTTGATCTCGCCGGTTTCTTTATTCGCCAAACGAACGACAACACGAAGCGGCGCGGCGTAGGTCACGTCGCGCTCTTTGCACTCGTCCAGTTCATATTTCGGCTTTCCGAGAAAGAAATCCTCAAACGAAAGCACCAGATTTTCCGTAAAATCCTGAATCGGGGAAATATCGCGGAAAATCTCGCGCATTCCCTCCTTCATGAACCATTTATAAGAATTGCGTTGGATGTCAAGAAGATGCGGCATCTCCATGACTTCCTTGATTCTGGCATAGCTATACCTGGTTCTTTTGCCTACCGGTACAGGATTAAACATGAAATCCTTCACTCCTTAGCCGGGGAAACGCCAACCGTCCGTTTCCCCAAATTTGAGGTCGAAACGACACAAAAAGAATCGCACAAAAACGGAAAAGAAAACCAAAAACACGAAAAGACAAGGCCTTTTTTCGTTTAAAACCTTGCCGCCTGTTTTTCTCTATTCCGCTTTTGTCCGTTATTGTTCATATTCCGTTGACCCACGCGATCATTATTCGGATGGCAGGAATTGTGTCACGCTTCACTTTCTGCAATCACATATATTATCATACAAAAAAATTCATGTCAATCAAAAGTGCATAAAAAAATCGGAGGGCGATTCGCCCCCCGATTCTTCATTTCATTTTGACTTACTTCAGCTCGATCTGCGCGCCGGCTTCTTCAAGCTTCGCCTTGAGTTCCTCAGCCTCAGCCTTGGCAACCTTCTCCTTGACCGGCTTCGGAGCCTCGTCGACGAGAGCCTTCGCTTCCTTCAGGCCAAGACCCGTAACCTCGCGGACAACCTTGATAACGCCGATCTTCTTGTCGCCAGCAGACTTCAGGATAACGTCGAACTCCGACTTCTCCTCACCGGCAGCGCCGCCGGCAGCAGCCGGAGCAGCGGCAGCGACAGCGACCGGAGCCGCAGCCGAAACGCCGAATTTCTCTTCCATAGCCTTAACCAGTTCGGAAAGCTCGAGAACCGTCATGCTCTCAATAGCCTGCATAATTTCTTCTTTCGTCATTTGTAAAAACCTCCGTTTTCATTTCATTATTGATTACACATCACTAAAAATTAACACGCCTTACGCCGATTCCTTCTGCTGACGGATCGCGTCAAGCACATAGACGGCGTTGCGAATAACGCCCTGAAGCACGCCCACCGTACCGCTGATCGGAGACTGCATGCTGCCAAGAAGTTTCGCGATAAGAACTTCGCGAGAAGGCAGGGAAGCGAGCGCCTCGACTTCCTTCGCGTCGATGACCTTGCCGTCGACCAAACCGGCTTTAATGGTGAGAATTTCCGCGTCAGCCAATTTGTTCTTCTTGATGAATTCGCTGATAACCTTTGCCGGCGCAACCGCGTCCTCTTTCGACGACGCCAAAGCAGTAGTGCCTGCCAAATGGGAAACGAGAGCTTCCATACCGGCTTCCTTCGCAGCAATCGTGGTCAGCGTATTCTTGACAACATGATACGAAACCCCCGCTTCGCGGAGCGCCCTGCGAAGCTGTGTGTCCTGTGCGACCGTGAGGCCTTTATACGACGTCAAAACGGCGCCTTTCGCAGAAGTCAGTTCCTCTTTAAGGGAAGCGACGATTTCTTTCTTTTCTTGAGAAACCTGCTTGTCATGAATAGCAGACATCAAACACACCTCCTTTCGGATAAATCTTCATAAAAACTCGCATAAATCAAAAACTGCGGCTTCCGGCCAAAGACTCCGGAAGCCGCAGGAAAGTGCAGCGATTCCGGCCTCGGCTGGACTTACGGATTTCTCCTGCCTGCTGTCTTAGGCCTTATCTATATGCAGTTTAAGGAAATGCAGCCTTACTCAGGCTTCGATGCAAGCTGAACCGGAACGCCGGGGCCCATCGTAGCCGCCAAAGTCAGGGACTTGATATACTGTCCCTTCGCGCCCGCCGGTTTTGCCTTGATCAGCGTATCGACAAGCATGCGATAGTTTTCGACAAGCTTCTGGGAATCGAAGGACGCCTTGCCGATAGGGCAATGAACGTTACCGGCCTTGTCCGTGCGATACTCGACCTGACCGGCCTTGATCGCCTTGATCGCCTTCTCGAGATCCATCGTAACCGTGCCGAGCTTCGGGTTCGGCATCAGGCCGCGAGGACCGAGAATCTTACCGAGCTTTCCGACGACGCCCATCATATTCGGCGTAGCGACCGCGACGTCAAACTCGCACCAGCCGCCCTGAATCTTCGTCACAAGCTCATCGGAGCCGACGAAATCAGCGCCCGCCGCTTCCGCTTCGGCAACCTTGTCGCCTTTCGCGAAAACGAGCACTCTCTTCGTTTTGCCCGTTCCATGCGGCAAAACCACCGCGCCGCGAACCTGCTGGTCCGCATATTTCGGGTCTACGCCGAGACGAACATGAAGCTCGATCGTCTCATCGAATTTCGCCGTAGCGGTCTTCTTGACAATTTCCACCGCTTCGGAAATGCCGTAAAACTTCCCCTCTTCAATGAGTTTTGCGGCTTCCTGATACTTCTTGCCTGCTTTTGCCATTTAACATACTCCTTTCGTGGTACAAACGGTAGTACCTCCCACGTCTGCATGAACCGGATTGTCAGACAATCTCGATGCCCATGCTGCGCGCCGTTCCCTCGATCATACGGGTAGCCGCTTCGAGGTCGGCAGCGTTCAAATCCTGCATTTTAAGCTGTGCAATTTCCTGCGCCTTTGCTCGCGGAAGTTTTGCAACCTTCGTTTTGTTCGGCTCGCCGGACGCCTTCTCAAGGTTCGCCGCTTTTTTCAGCAGCACCGCCGCCGGCGGCGTCTTCGTGATGAACGTGAAGGAACGATCTTCAAACACGGTGATTTCCACCGGGATGATAAGACCGGCCTGCTTCGCCGTCCGCTCATTGAACTCCTTGACAAACGCCATGATATTCACGCCTGCCTGACCGAGCGCGGGACCTACCGGAGGAGCCGGCGTAGCCTTGCCTGCCAGGACTTGCAGCTTGACGAGCTTTGCAACTTTCTTTGCCATGTATGCTTACACCTCCTTACAGTGACTGTCTGTTTATATCTTAAATCTTTTCTACCTGTTCAAAATCCAATTCCGCGACCGTCTCTCGGCCAAACATCTCGACCACGGCTTTGAGTTTTCCTCGTTCGCGATCGACCTCGGCGACCGTCGCCGGCAAGCTCTCAAAAGCCCCGGAATTGATCAGCACCTGCTGGCCCGGCTGTACGTCAAGCGTCGGCCGTCTTCTGATGCTCTCGCCCTCAGGCCTCAAGATATGGTTGACTTCCTCTTCCGTCAACGGAATCGGCTGGGTTGAAACAGACCCGACAAAACCGGTAACGCCCGGCGTATTGCGAACGACGTACCACGATTGATCGTCTACGACCATCTGTACCAGCACATAGCCCGGGAACACCTTGCGCTTGACGATCTTCTTGCGGCCGTTCTGCATCTCCACGTCGTCTTCCATAGGAACAATGACGTTGAAGATCTTGTTCTCAAGCCCCATCGAACGAATCTTACGCTCTAAATTGGCCTTGACTTTATTTTCATAACCCGAATAGGTATGAATGACATACCAGTGCTTTTCCGGATTCTGTTTTTCTTCCGTTTCCTGTCTTTCTTCTTCCATCGTCCGACTCCGCCTTATCGTAAAATGAGCGTAAACAATCTGGAAAAAAACGTATCGCAGATCCAAATCAGCGCGCAGACGATCACGACCGCGACGGCAACGACAGCGGTGTCCGTCACGAGCTCACGTCTTGAAGTCCACGATACCTTCCCCATCTCGGCCTTGACCTCGCCGAGAAACTTTATGAGATTGAAACCGGACTCCGACGAGGCCGTCAATGCTTTCTCTTCCGCCAAAACTTTCACATCCTCAGGCCGCCGGCAGGATATTACTTCGTTTCCTTATGCGGCGTGTGCTTCTTGCAGAACTTGCAGTACTTGTTGATCTCGATACGATCGGGATCGTTCTTCTTGTTCTTGTTGGTCCTGTAATTGCGGTTCTTGCAAACCGTACAGGCCAACGTAATCGCGTTGCGGTTCGCAGTCTTGGCCATTGTATGCACTCCTCACTCATTACACAAAAATAAAACGCGCACAAAACGTCGCTGATATAATTTAGCATACTTGCTTTCACGTGTCAATAAAAATATGTAGCGGATACAAAAAATCCCCGCGCAAGGCAGGGATAAACTTTCTTTGGTGGCGGAAGGGAGATTTGAACTCTCGACACTGCGGGTATGAACCGCATGCTCTAGCCAACTGAGCTATTCCGCCATATCAATTTATCAATGGAGCTGATGACCGGGATTGAACCGGTGACCTTATCCTTACCAAGGATACGCTCTGCCGACTGAGCTACATCAGCGCTAAACACTTGGTTGCGGGAAGAGGACTTGAACCTCTGACCTCCGGGTTATGAGCCCGACGAGCTACCAACTGCTCTATCCCGCGATATGATGGTGGGCAGGGCTGGATTCGAACCAGCGTAGCCGTTAAGCGACAGATTTACAGTCTGTTCCCTTTAACCACTCGGGCACCTACCCATTTGGTTGCGGGAAGAGGACTTGAACCTCTGACCTCCGGGTTATGAGCCCGACGAGCTACCAACTGCTCCATCCCGCGATGTTCTGCCGTAATCATCGGCTGACAGATAGAAATCATACCATAAGCCGAATTGTTTGTAAAGGGGGAAAATGCGTAAAATCAAAAAGAGTTTGTTTTTTAAGGTTTCATCCAATTATAATACGCGGTTCAAATTGCAGTACCAAATTCGCCTGTAATAAATGAAAAAGACGGCTTCGCGAATCTGCCTTCTTCCGCAAAGCCGTCTCCTTATATCTTTTTATTGCTCAGGCAGCACGCGGTCAAAAATGCGCTTCGCGATTTCCCTTTTCGTCATCATTGGCACATCCTCGATGCCGCCGTCACGTGAAATAATTTTGACGAGATTCGTCGCGGTATTGAAACCTGCCCCCGGCTTCGTCACGTCGTTCGCGACGATGAAGTCGAGATTCTTTTTTTCCATCTTTTCCCGCGCGTACTGCAAAAGATTTTGCGTTTCCGCCGCGAATCCGACTAGAATCTGTCCCGGGCGTTTCTTTTGCCCAAGCTCTTTCAATATGTCGGGATTCTTTTCCAATACAATAGAAAGTTCTTCGTCTTTCTTTTTAATCTTATGCTCGGAAACGCTTTTCGGACGATAATCGGCGACAGCCGCCGCCTTGATGACAATGCGGCTCGTCTCCGCTTCTCTGAGCACAGCTTCCCGCATCTCCGCCGCCGTCTCGACGGAAATGAACTTTTTCAACCCCGTCGGAGGTTGTAAAGCCGAAGGACCCGACACCAGTACGACCTCCGCACCCCGTGCCGCCGCTTCTTCCGCCAGCGCATACCCCATGCGTCCGCTGGAACGATTCCCGATATAACGTACGGGATCGATAGGCTCAATCGTCCCCGCCGCCGTCACAAGCACCTTAACGCCGGCGAGTCTGTCTCCCTCCGCGAAAAACCGTTCCAATGCCGCCACGATCTCCGCCGGCTCTGCAAGCCGCCCCGGACCTTCCGCGCCGCAGGCGAGCTTCCCCGTCCCCGGCGGGATAATGTGCACGCCGCGTTCCGAAAGGATATTGATATTTTTCTGCGTTGCGGGATGCGCGTACATATTGCTGTTCATTGCGGGAGCAAAAAATACCGGGACTGTCGTAGCCAACAGCGTCGTCGTCAACATATCGTCGGCAATGCCTAAAGCCGCTTTCGCCATAATATTCGCCGTAGCGGGAGCGACAAGCGCCGCGTCCGCCCACTCGGCCAGCGAAATATGTGCAACGTTCCAATGCTGCACAGGCGCCCACATATCGACGGTCACAGGATTGCCGCTGATTTCACGAAAAGTCAGCTCCGTCACAAACTCCGTCGCTTCCCGCGTCATAACGACGCGAACTTCCGCGCCTGCCTTCCGAAGCCGGCTCACGACCTCCACGGCCTTGTATGCGGCGATTCCGCCCGTGACGCCAAGAAGTATCTTTTTGCCCTGAAGCATGCTTACCGCTCCTATTTATTTGATTCCGAGCTTGGTACGCTCGTAACCGATCTTGTCCTCCACAACTTCGGCCAGCGCCCGCGTCACATTTTTATTGGAAGGAACCTTGACTTTGACCTGCGCGCCGTCCAAGAGCTGACGTGCGCGTTTCGCCGCCAGCACAGCCAGCGTATAGCGGCTGTCCACCTTCGTCAAAAGATCTTTCATCGGCGGATGTACAATATCCATCTGCATATCGCTCACGCTCCTTTAATTATTTCGTCGATTTTTTCCAAATTATTGCACGTGCGTGCATGCTCGGCGGAAACAATCGCCGCAAGCGTTTGCACGGAATGCTCCACCATATCGTTCACGATCGTATAGGCATATTCTCTCGCAACGGCAATCTCCCCCGCCGCCGCCGCAAGCCGGCGCTCCACCGCCTCCTCCGAGTCCGTGCCGCGGCCCCGAAGCCGTTTCGCCAATTCCTCAATGGAAGGAGGCAAAATGAAAACGTAAACCCCGTCCGGGAATTTCTTTTGCACGTTCAAAGCGCCCTGCGTATCAATCTCCAGCAGAATGTCCTGCCCTTTGGATAACTTTTCTTCTATCTTTTTTAGAGGCGTTCCATAATAATTGCCGTAAACTTCCGCCCATTCCAGCAGTTCCCCGTTTTCGATCATCGACTCGAATTCGCCGCGGGAAAGGAAATAATAATTGACGCCTTCCTGCTCTCCGGCGCGAGGCTCGCGGGTTGTCGCCGATACGGAATAAGCCACGTCCTCATGCTCTTTGAGAAATGCCGAGCACACGGTGCCTTTCCCCGCCCCCGAAGGGCCGGATACTACAATCAGGAAGCCTTTTCTCATGACTCCTCATCCTCCGCTTTGGCACCCGCATCCTCCTTATCCGCAATACGATTCACAATCGTCTCAGGCTGTACCGCGGAAAGAATCACATGGCCGCTGTCCATGACCAGCACCGACCGCGTGCGGCGCCCATAGGTCGCGTCAATCAAATCGCCGGCGTCCCGCGCTTCCTGCACAATACGCTTTATCGGCGCCGACTCCGGAGCCACGATGGAAATGACGCGATGCGCCGAAACGACGTTGCCAAAACCGATATTGATAAATTTCATTTCCATAGCGCCGTCTCCCTACTCTATATTTTGAACCTGCTCCCGCAGCTTCTCGATCTCGCTTTTCATGTCCACCGCAAGCCGCGCCGCATGCACATTGTTCGCTTTTGAAGCCGTCGTATTGACTTCGCGGTTCATTTCCTGGATGAGGAAATCCAGCTTGCGCCCGACAGGTTCTTCCGCATGCTCCAAAATGGACCTGAACTGCTCGAAATGGCTGCGAAGGCGGACAATCTCCTCAGTAAAATTCACCCGGTCCGAATAAATGGCCGCTTCCTGAATAATCCGTGCCTCGTCGATCTCCGCTCCGGCCAACGCTTCCTTGACGGTCGCCTCCAAGCGCTCGCGGTATTGCCTGACGATTTCGGGCCCCAGTGTCGAGACTTCTTCCACCTGTCCGGAAAGGATATCTATGCGCTTCAGAAAATCCGATTTGAGATTTTCTCCTTCCTTCTCGCGCATCGCGGTGAAACGGCGCATAGCCTCATCCAGCGCTTCCATGAGCACAGGCTCCGCTCCCTCAAGACCGTCCTGGGTCTCCATCGTCGTCAAGACCCCCGGATACGTCGCAATCATTTGCACATTGTCGGGTCTCGTCAACCGCAGAAGATCGCTTATCTCGTTCAGTGCCTTATGGTAAGCAATCGCCAACGGTTTGTCAAGCCGTATCTCCTGAACCCGCTCCCTCTTATCCATAAATTGCACGCTGACGGTCAGTTTCCCCCTCGACGCATACTCTTTTACTTTTGCCTTTATCGCTTCCGCGAATGCGTCGAGTACATGGGGAGCGCGGATATCAAGATCAAGGTATCGCTGATTGACCGCCTTCACCTCAATCGCAACCCGGTAGTCCTCCGTTTCCGAAAGCCCGGCTCCGAATCCGGTCATGCTTCTCAGCACTGCTCTCCCTCCTCATACACGCCCGAAAAAACTTTTTCCGCCGGACCAGTCATATAAATATGATTGTTTTTCTCCGACCACTCGATGGTCAGCCGCCCTCCGTCAAGCTCTACCTCTGCACGCCGTTCCGCGCGGCCGTTCAGAACCGCCGCCGTCAAAGACGCGCATGCGCCCGTACCGCAGGCCAGCGTCACCGCGGCGCCACGTTCCCAGACGCGCATACGAAGATGCTCCCGGTCCCGTACCGCGACAAACTCCGTATTCGTCCTCTTTGGGAACCATTTATGCCGCTCAAAAGCTGGGCCGACCTTATCCATTTCCACGTCGTCCACATCGCCGACAAACACGACGCAATGCGGATTTCCCATCGAAACGCACGTCGCCTGATATTTTTTCCCCAGAACTTCAATCTCTTTCGCGATTACGCGCTCTTCGCCGAATCCCTCCACGGGAATGCGGTTCGCTTCCAACACCGGCTCGCCCATGTCTACCTCGACGCCCACCGGCTTGCCGTTTTCTTTTACGATACGCGGAATAAGGATCCCCGCTCCCGTTTCCACGCTGAAACTTTCCTTCTCAGTCATCCCTTCGTCATATACGAGCCGCGCAAAACAGCGAATACCGTTGCCGCACATCTCCGCCTCGCTGCCGTCCGCATTGAATATTCTCATGCAAAAATCCGCAGCCGACGAGGACAGGACATAAATCAACCCGTCCGCGCCAATCCCATAATGACGGTCGCAAACGCTCCGGGAAAGCTCCGCGACGTTGGCAGGGATGCCGCCCTTCCGAGCGTCGACCAAAACGAAATCATTGCCGCACCCTTGCCATTTCGTAAAAGCCAGCGACATACTTTCACACTCCTTCACAATAATAGTATTTTATATGTTTCAGCGAAAAACTGCAACGGAAAAATCGCTTGCCTTGGGAACTGTCGAAAAATAACTTACCCATCTGGCTTGTCTAAATTTCCGTGCCATTCGGGCAAGTTATTTTCCTCCATTTCCCTATTGAATCTTTGAAAAAGAACTTTTATAATGAAGCGATAAATTTGATACATATGTTGGAGGAATCAACGTGGACCTTTCTTTTGCAGAACTTATCAAAGCGATTATTATCGGCATCGTCGAAGGCATTACCGAATGGCTGCCTATCAGCAGCACCGGTCACATGATACTCGTGGACGAATTCATCAAACTGGACGTTTCCAAAGCCTTCATGGATATGTTTCTCGTCGTGATCCAGCTCGGCGCGATCTTATCCGTCGTCGTGCTGAACTTCGACCGACTGAATCCCTTTTCCTCGTGGAAGACGAGGACAGAAAAAAAGGAAACGATCGAACTCTGGAAAAAAGTCATCGTCTCCTGCGTTCCCGCCGGCGTCATCGGACTTGCTTTCAATAAATATATGGAGCAGCATTTTATGACGGCCCTCGTCGTGGCATCTACCCTGATTATATATGGCATCCTGTTCATCGTCGTCGAAAACACGAACGCGAACCGTACGCCCCGCATCAAAAGCCTTGCGCAGATGGACTATAAAACGGCCCTGATCATTGGATGTTTCCAAGTGCTGGCCCTCGTACCCGGCACGTCGCGCTCCGGCGCCACTATTCTCGGAGGAATCTTATTTGGCGCTTCCCGCTTCGTCGCCACCGAATTCACCTTTTTCCTCGCGGTTCCCATCATGTTCGGCGCGAGCCTTCTGAAACTTTTCAAATTCGGCTGGCATTACACCGGCGGCGAAATCTTGATCCTCTCCGTCGGAATGGCCACCGCCTTCATCGTTTCCGTGATTTCTATCAAACTGCTCCTTCGCTACATCAAGAAAAACGATTTCAAAGCTTTCGGCTGGTACCGCATAGCTCTCGGTCTCATCGTGCTCGCCTATCTGTTCCTCGTCGGCGACCCGGTGGGAACGGAATAAGTAAAATCAAAATGGATGATCCGATGCGCCTTGCGTCGGATCATTTTTTATGAAATTTCTGCGGTAGGAAAATCCAACTTTCCTACTTTCCTATTTTCCTACTTTCCTACCTCAAAAATTTTGATATCGAAAGAAATTAAATCCCATTTATTTTTAACAATCTCTTTATCCTCTCCCCGAATTCATGGTACAATAGCAACAGGAGGCTGAGTTTATGAAAATGTTTGCCGGGCTCGGGAATCCGGGCGCGGAATACGCGGCGACGCGGCACAACGTCGGCTTCATGCTTGCGGACGCGTTGGCGGCGCGATGGGACGCGACTGCTTGGCGTACGAAGCAGGACGCTTTGGTGGCGGAAGCGCGTCTCGGCGCGGAAAAAATTCTGCTGGTGAAGCCGCTGACTTATATGAACGAAAGCGGACGCGCCGTAGGACCGCTGCTCTCTTGGTACAAGTTAGACGCCGGCGATTTGATCGTCGCGCATGACGATATGGATTTGCCCGTCGGCACGATTCGCCTGCGAAAAAAAGGCGGCGCAGGCGGACACAACGGCATGAAGTCGCTCCTCTATCATGTGAGGGACGAAAACTTTCCCCGTGTCCGCATCGGCGTCGGTCATCCCGTCCATGGACGCGAACAGGTAATCCGCCATGTACTGTCGCCGTTCTCCGGCGAGGACGCGCAAAAAATCCGCGAAGCAATCGAATATTTGTTGCCCGCCGTCGAGTGCATCGTGACGGAGGGAATCGACCTCGCAATGAATAAATATAACCCGAAGAAAGAAAAGAAACCGAAGGATCCGAAGCCGTCGGAAAACGAAGAAGAGCAGCGCTTACAAAACGAAGCAAACGCTCCCGACGGACCAACGGAAAATGAAGGGCAGCCGGAAACGGAGAAGAATCTCGATGGCTAAGATCACAGCGCTTTACGCAGACGAAAACGGGGAGATCTTCTTCGCGGCGGGCATGGCGGGCGCGGCGCGCCTCGGCGAAGAGACCGTCCGGCTGACGGAGGACATGCTGATTCCGCTGCCGGATTCCGCCGATCTGATGTTCCTGCCGGAACGCCGCGCCGTCGGTTACGACAAAAACGGAGACCTGACGACGCTTCCGGGGCGTGCGGTGTCGGCCGTTCTCCCGGCGGGCTACACGCGTCTGCTGCTGCCCGCATTCCAGAAAGAAAGCGGCGCCTCGATGCTCCCGCTGTTCGGCTATACGGCGGTGGCGCTCCGCAAAGGACGGCTTTACGCGGCGGCTCTCTACACCGATAAAAACGACAAATGGGACCCGATGAAATATAACACCCGCGCATTGAAGCGCCATGTCCGCGAGCTGCGGAAAAAATTCCCGGAAAACCGTCTTGTGTCCCATTTGGCGAACTGCTCGCTCGAATGGCACTGCTGCACCGCGCAGAATTTGTTTTACCATCGTTGGGAGGCCGGAATCCCCGCTTCCCCGGTTTGCAACGCGAACTGCCTTGGATGCATTTCCCTCCAGCCCGCCGAGTGCTGCCCGTCGCCCCAGAGCCGCATCGCCTTCGCCCCGACGGCGAAGGAAATAACGGAGCTTGCCGTTTATCATCTGTCGGAAGCGCCGGACGCCATCGTCAGCTTCGGGCAGGGATGCGAGGGAGAGCCGTCGCTGGCGGCGGACGTCATCGCGGAGAGCGTCAAAGCCGTCCGAAAAGAAACAAATCGCGGACAGCTCAATATCAATACGAACGCCGGATTTACCGAAGGCATCATAAAAATCGTGGACGCAGGCCTCGACACTATGCGCGTCAGCATCGTCAGCGCCCGGGAGGAAAGCTACAACGCCTATTACCGGGCGGGCTATCCTTTGGCGAACGTCAAAGCCTCTATCCGTTACGCTTTGGCACACAATGTTTACGTGTCGTTGAATCTCCTGTATTTTCCCGGATTCAACGACCGCGAAGAAGAACTCGCCGCATGGCTGGACTTTTTCCGCGAGCTCCCCGTGCAGATGATTCAAATCCGGAATCTGAACATCGACCCGGACGTCTTTCTCGACGTCATGCCCAAAAAGCAGGGAAAAATTTTAGGGCCAACGTCCTTCCTTCGGACGCTGCGCGATTCTTTCCCAAAAATGGCTATCGGAAGCTTTAGTCATTATGTGAAATAATTCTTAAAAAAGTTACATCAAAAAGAGGATTTTAGAAATGAAGGTAGAATTTATCTATAATTAAAGATTCTTTACTAAAAGATTATCTAAACATTCCTATCCCAAAAGGAGAGAATTCTTATGATGGACGAAAAAGATTGGGGAACCTTTAAGCAAAAACTGAAAGCGAAGACGGAAATCGATCTCGATCTTTACAAAGAAGCCCAAATGAAGCGCCGCATCAGCAATCTCGTCACGCGCTCCGAAATGGACTCTTTTGTGGCATATTTCGACCATGTCTGCAAAGACAAGAACGATTTCGCGGCGTTCATCGAGTATCTGACCATCAACGTGTCTGAATTCTACCGCACGCCGGACAAATTCAGCCAGCTCGAGAAAGAGGTCATGCCCGAGCTTCTGAAGCGTTCACCGAAGCTCAATATCTGGAGCGCGGGCTGCTCCATCGGCGCGGAGGTCTATTCGTTGACGATGATCCTGAAGGAAATGACCCCGAACACGAAACACCGCCTGCTCGCCACCGATCTCGATATCGAAATCATCGCAAAGGCAAAAGCCGGCATGTACACCGAAAACGAGCTGAAAGCTCTCGACCCGAAGCGCAAGGATAAATATTTCACCAAGACTTCGGACGGCAGATTCGCGATCAAGGACGAAATCAAGCAGTGCGTCGAATTCAAGCGGCACAACCTGTTGAAGGATCCGTTCGAGAAGGGCTTCGACTTGATTCTTTGTCGCAACGTCGTCATTTACTTTACTGAGGAAGCGAAGGACACGCTTTACAGGAATTTCTTCGCGTCGCTGAAGCCGGGCGGAATCCTGTTCGTCGGCGCCACCGAGGCGATCCTGAACTCCCGCAATATGGGCTATGTCAACTACAAGCCGTTCTTCTATCAGAAGCCGTTATAATTGATGAATCATTCTATTTGAGTTCGTTTCGAAGTCGTATCGCGACGACAGGGGCAAAGGTCGGTGGTTGGATGTTTGCAAACCCGCAGCTTGAACAGATGACGCAGGACGAATTGCGCGAGCTTCAGTTACAGCGTCTCAAAAAAACAGTGGCGTGGGCTTATGAAAAGAGCGGCATCTACAAACGAAAATTCGACGCCGCCGGCGTGAAGCCGGACGACCTCCACACGCTGGAAGACATCACAAAGTTCCCGTTCACTACCGAACGGGAACTTCAAGAACATTCGCCTCATGAGTTTCTCACTTTGCCTTTCAGCGCCATTTCCCGAATCAGTCTTTGGGAGCATCCGACGCCGATTATCCGCATGTACACAGCCCGCGATATCGCCTGCAACGTGGAAATGATGACGCGGTCTTTGGTTGCGGCGGATATCAGCCGAGCTTCGGTAGTCGGCGTTTTGGGGGACTTGGCGGACAGCAGCCTGATGGATACGCAATACGCGTTGGAAGTGCTGGGAACCACGGTCGTTCCTTTGGGTACGGAATACGAACGCGCCATCAAGCTTTTGGACGCAACCTATCTCAGCATTATCATCGGCTCCGCGCGCCGCGTCCTGCGCCTCGTCATCCAAGCGCAGGCCATGGGCCGCGACATTAAAGATTTTAACTTGACGACGATCCTCTGCTTTAATGAGAATCTGCAGAATCCGTTGAAAATCCACATGCGGAATCGAATGGGAACGCAGGTCTATAATTTCTTCGCGTCTTCCTCCTTCGGCACCGGCGGCATGTTTTATCAATGCAAGGAACACGTCGGGCATCATCTGCAGGAAGATTATTTCTATCCTGAAGTGGCCGCCTTCGGAGAGGAGACTACCATCAACGATCCGTCCTGCATGGGCGAATTGATTTTGACATCGCTGACGGCGGAAGCGCTGCCGCTGATCCGTTATCGGACGGGTCAGACGGTCATGCGTCTGAACGAGCCTTGCTCCTGCGGACGTTCCTTTGTCCGCTTCACTACGCCGTTTGGTTCCTTCAATTAAAATTTATTATTCTGTTTTTCCTGAGCGGGGCGCAATATTTGCGCTTCCGCTTTATAATTTACATGTTGGGAGAGAAAAAAATGAAAAGTGACGCTGTCAAAAAAGGGCCAACACGTTGCGCCCACCGTTCCCTGTTCTACGCTTTGGGATTCGGCCCGGAAGATTTGGAAAAACCTTTGATCGGCATTTGCAATTCCTTCAACGAAGTAATTCCCGGCCACATGCATCTCCGGGAAATTACCGAAGCCGCAAAGCTTGGCGTGGCGGCCGCTGGCGGTACGCCGATGGAATTCCCGGCTATCGGCGTTTGTGACGGCATCGCCATGGGCCATACGGGGATGAAATTCTCGCTGGCCAGCCGCGAGCTGATTGCCGACTCCATCGAAGCCGTGGCGACGGCAAGCGGGTTCGACGGTCTCGTCCTGATTCCGAACTGCGACAAAGTCGTTCCGGGTATGCTGATGGCCGCGGCGCGGCTCAATATCCCGTCGGTAGTCGTCAGCGGCGGCGCCATGCTGGCCGGTCGTTTCCACGGTCAGGACGTCAGCGTCAGCCAATGCTTTGAGGCGGCAGGCAAATTCGCGGCGGGCAAAATGAAAGCCGACGAGATGGCGGAGCTCGAAGCCCACGCTTGCCCGAGCTGCGGTTCCTGCGCCGGACTGTTCACCGCCAATACGATGAACTCATTGACGGAAGCCCTCGGCATGGGACTTCCCGGCAACGGGACGATTCCGGCCGCCCATACGGGCGCGCGCCGTCTTTTGGCAAAACGCGCAGGCGCGGTCGTAATGGATTTGGTGAAGAAGAATATCTGCCCCCGCGACATTCTTACGCGCGAGGCCTTTGAAAACGCTATCACGACGGATATGGGCATCGGCGGTTCGTCGAACACGGTGCTCCATCTGACCGCCATCGCCCACGAAGCGGGAATCGAAATCCCCGCTCCCCTGTTTGATGAAATCAGCCGCCGCACGCCGTATATCACAAAACTCAGCCCGGCGGGAAAACACCACATGCAGGATTTGGACGAGGCCGGCGGCATCTCCGCAGTCATGAACGAACTGGCAAAGAAAAATCTTCTGCACCTTGACGCGTTGACCGTTACGGGGAAATTGGGAGACCGCATCAAGGACGCGAAGATTGTCCGCCCCGACGTAATCCGCAGCGTGGACGATCCATACCGCAAGGAGGGCGGCATCGCCATCCTGCGCGGCAACATCTGCCCCGACTATGCCGTCGTCAAGGCGTCGGCGGTCAGCGAGGATATGCTCGTCTACGAGGGCAAGGCAAAATGCTACGACTCCGAGACGGCGGCCATCGACGCCATCATGGCGGGCGATATCCATGACGGCGACGTCGTGGTCATCCGCTATGAAGGACCGAAAGGCGGTCCGGGTATGCAGGAAATGCTGAACCCGACGGCAGCCATCACAGGCGCGGGCCTCAAAGTCGGCCTGATTACCGACGGACGTTTCAGCGGCGCAAGCCAGGGCGCCTGCATCGGCCACATCTCGCCGGAAGCCATGGAAGGAGGCCCCATCGCCCTTATCAAGGACGGGGACGTCATCTCCATTGACATTCCGAACCGCAAGCTTGAACTGAAAGTCGACGACGCAGAGCTTGCGAAGCGCAAAGCAGCGTGGAAAAAGCCCGAACCGAAAATCAAGACGGGCTACCTCGCCCGCTACGCAAAAATGACGACTTCCGCCAGCACCGGCGCAGTCGTACAGTAACCATAGCCGACGAAAGCCCCGCGGGAACGCGGGGCTTTTTCATACCATAGCCGACCATACAAAAGCGCCGCGCTGCGAATCCGCAGGCGGCGCTTTTTATGGACGAAATCACTCACGAACGATGGTGATCCGTAATATTGAATTTGGGTTCCGGCGTTGTAACCGGAGTTCCTTTCGACTCCTCCGAAAGCCCCGAGACCTCCACGGATACCGCAGGCGTCGTCGGAATCGGCATCATCAGCGGCGTATTGTCCTCACCCTTTGGCGGTTCTTCCTCGTCCTTCGGCTTATCGGTAATCTTCCCTGTCTTCATCAGTTCTTCCAGTTCAGCCGCGTCAAGCGTCTCGCGCTCCATCAGCGCTTCGGCAATCAAATGCAGTTTGTCGATATTTTCGGTGATGATCTTGCGGCACTCTTCATAAGCGTCCTCCACATAACGGCGGACTTCCTTGTCGATTTCCGCGGCGACCTCTTCCGAATAATTGCGCTGATTGTTGAAATCGCGTCCGAGGAAAACCTGATGGTCGCGTCCTTCCCCATACGTCACAGGACCGAGAACATTGCTCATGCCGTACTGCGTAATCATGCTGCGCACGATCTGCGTCGCCCGCTGAATATCGCTGGACGCGCCGGTGCTGATCTCGCCGAGCACGACTTCTTCCGCCACGCGGCCTCCAAGAAGCGTTTTCAGACGGTCAAGGAGCTCGCCCCTCGTCTCGTAAGAACGATCTTCTTTCGGAAGCATCAACGTATAACCGCCCGCGCGGCCTCTCGGAATAATCGTGACCTTGTGCACGGGGTCGGCATTCGGAAGCATCATGCCGATCAACGTATGGCCGCCCTCATGATAGGCGGTCAGCCGCTTCTCTTTGTCGCTCATAACATGGGACTTGCGCTCGGGGCCCGCCATCACGCGCTCAATGGATTCTTCCAGCGCATCCATGTTGATCGTCTTCCGATTACGCCGCGCGGAGAGAAGCGCCGCTTCATTCACAAGGTTGGACAAGTCCGCCCCCGTAAAACCGGGCGTGCGCCGCGCCAAGACGTCGAGATCCGCATCTTCGTCCACCGGTTTCCCTTTGGTATGAACCTGCAGGATTGCAAGACGCCCGCGTACATCCGGCTTGTCGACGACAATCTGGCGATCGAAACGTCCCGGACGAAGAAGCGCAGGATCGAGAA
>JAEEGJ010013647.1_pt1 | contig 19604 bp, 20 predicted proteins | sample 8958761 | NCBI WGS metagenome assembly JAEEGJ01 (sample SAMN16246546, study PRJNA631951) | gut metagenome | biome: gut microbiome; feature: rumen; material: RS-attached | host: Bos | place: Iran: Karaj | collected 2018-10 | reverse complement strand
TTTTATTGTAAGCTTGTTTGATTCTTTATAAGGTCTTACAAGCATAAACACTGCCAAAGCTACAACGCACAGCGCAATTATAAAACCTATAATATTTCCGTTGCCGGTAAACATACTGCCTACCTGGTTTACAACAAGCGCCGTAAGGTACGCAAACATTGTTTGATATCCAACCGCAAACCAGAACCACTTTGCGCTGTTCATCTCACGTTTTATCGCTCCCATTGCCGCAAAGCAGGGCGCGCACAACAGGTTGAACACCAGGAATGCATAACCGCTTACAGCCGTAAACGCAGACGCTATATTTGCGTAAGTGCTTCCTTCTCCGCTGTAAAGGATACCCATAGTACCTACAATATTTTCTTTTGCTACAAGACCTGTTATAGAAGCGACCGCAGCCTGCCAGTTTCCGAATCCTAAAGGAATGAATATCCAAGCGAGAGCGTTGCCGATCGCTGCCAAAATACTCATATCAACTTCATCTTCCGATAACATTCTGAAGCCATCGGGTGTAAATCCGAAATATGTCGTAAACCATACAACGATAGTTGACAAGAGGATGATCGTTCCCGCTTTTTTGATAAACGCCCAGCCGCGTTCCCACATTGAGCGCAAAACATTGACTAAAGTAGGCATATGATATGCCGGCAGTTCCATTACAAACGGAGCAGGGTCTCCGGAGAACATCTTAGTCTTTTTGAGAATGATGCCTGATACTATTATCGCAGCCATACCGAGAAAATACGCAGACGGCGCTATCCAGGCCGCTACGCCGAAAACAGCGCCTGCTATCATGGCGATAAACGGAAGCTTTGCTCCGCAGGGAATAAATGTTGTGGTCATAATCGTCATGCGGCGGTCACGCTCGTTTTCGATGGTGCGGGAGGCCATGACGCCGGGGATGCCGCAGCCGGTCGCGACGAGCATCGGGATGAAGCTCTTGCCGGACAGACCGAAGCGGCGGAAGATACGGTCCATGATGAAGGCGATGCGGGCCATGTAGCCGCAGTCCTCCAGCAGGCAGAGCATCAGGAACAGCACCAGCATCTGGGGCACGAAGCCGAGGACTGCGCCTACGCCGGCGAAGATGCCGTCGGAGATGAGACCCACCAGCCAGGGGGCCGCGCCCCAGCCCTCCAGGATGGCGCGGGAGCCTCCCTTGAGCCAGGCGTCGCCCAATACGTCGTTGGCAGTGTCGGTGAGGAAGGTGCCGATGCCGATGCCGCCATCGGCGACGGAGGTGCCCATGGCCAGGGCGTAGACCAGGAACATCACCACGGCGAAGATGGGCAGCGCCAGGATGCGGTTCGTCACGATTTTGTCGATCTTATCGGAGGCGGAGAGCTTGCCCTTGCTCTTCTTTTTGCAGATGCCCTTGAGCATCTGGCCGATGTAGACGTAGCGCTCATTGGTGATGATGCTCTCGGCGTCGTCGTCCAGCTCCTTCTCCGCGGCGAGGATGTCCTGCTCGATGTGAGCTTTGACGGTTTCCCCGAGGTTCAGGTTCTCCAGGACCTTCTCATCCCGCTCGAAGAGCTTGATGGCGTACCAGCGCTGCCGCTCCTCCGGGAGATTGTGGACCGTGACCTCCTCAATGTGGGCCAGGGCGTGCTCCACGGGTCCGGAGAAGCTGTGCTGCGGGACGGTCTTGCCGTTTTTCGCCGCCTCGATGGCGGCCATGGCCGCATCCTTGACCCCGTCTCCCTTGAGGGCGGAGATCTCCACGACCCTGCAGCCCAGTTGGCGGCTGAGTTCTGCTACATGAATGCTGTCCCCGGCCTTTTTGACCAGGTCCATCATGTTCAGTGCGATGACCACGGGGATGCCCAGCTCGGTGAGCTGCGTGGTCAGATACAGGTTGCGCTCCAGATTGGTGGCGTCCACGATGTTCAGGATGGCGTCCGGCTTTTCTTCGATCAGATAGTTCCGGGCCACCACTTCCTCCAATGTGTAGGGGGAGAGAGAATAGATGCCGGGCAGGTCGGTGAGGATGACCTCCTTATCGACGATCAGCTTGCCTTCCTTTTTCTCCACGGTGACGCCGGGCCAGTTGCCCACGAACTGATTGGAGCCGGTGAGCTTGTTGAACAGGGTGGTTTTGCCGCTGTTCGGGTTGCCCGCAAGGGCAATTCGGATCTGTTTGTCCACGTTTCTTCCCCCTTACTCCACTTCGATCATTTCCGCATCCGCCTTGCGGAGACTCAGCTCGTAGTCCCGCACGTTGACCTCCACAGGGTCGCCCAGGGGAGCCAGCTTGCGGATATAGACCTCCACCCCCCGGGTGATGCCCATGTCCATGATCCTGCGCTTAACGGCCCCTTCCCCGTGGAGCTTCACGACCCTGACGGTCTCGCCGACCTTGGCGTCTCTGAGTGTCTTCATTCCCATCTCTCCCTTATATCATGATTCTTGCGGCCATCTCCTTGCTGACGGCCACACGGGATTCCTTGACCTTGACGATCAGATTGCCGCCGATGGTGTTCATCACCGTAACGGCACTTCCCGCCGTGAAGCCCATGTCCTCCAGATGCTTTTTCATTTCCGGGCTCCCGCCGACCTTGCGGATCACATTCTCCTCTCCGGGCTGCGCCATGATCAGAGGCATCATCGTTTCCTCTCCTCTCCGCTGCGCCTGGCACGGGGGTTAAACACATCTAACCCGAGGCCGGCAAAAATGGTTAGTGCTTGCTAACCTACACGAAGTTTAACACCCTTAACTTCGGTTGTCAATAGCTAACTCAAACGAAGTTTCCTTTTTCTTGCCTTTTTTTCACCCAGGTGGTAGTATTTGACGGGTGATGACGATGACGATGACGATACACAAATCTGCGGAAGACTATCTGGAAGCCATGCTGATGCTGAAAGAGCAGCGTGGTTACGTCCGCTCCATCGATGTGGCGGAAATGCTGGGCGTGACCAAGCCCAGCGTCAGTTATGCCACCAAGCGGCTGCGGGAGAACGGGTATATTTCTCTGGACCCTGCGGGGATGATCCAGCTGACGGAGCCGGGGCTGGAGATCGCGGAGCGCATCTATGAGCGGCATCGCCTGCTCACCGAACTGTTCATCGGTCTGGGTGTCAGCCCGGAGACCGCCAGAGAGGACGCCTGCAAGATCGAGCACGACCTGAGCGCGGAGACCTTCGACGCCATCCGCAGGCACGCACAGGAGTATCGCTGATCCTGCAGAGCTGCCCATATTGACAAACTGGTAAAATGCTGTATACTCAGGTTAGATGAATCTAACTAACGACTGCAGGAGGCGAACGGTCATGTATCCTGAAGAAGGGCAAGGCAAAAAACGCCCGAACAGGCTTCAAAGAGCCGGCGAGGATTATCTGAAAACGATCCTCCTTCTGCAGATGGCAAACGGTGGTGTGCGCTCATCGGACGTCGCCAAAGAACTGAAGGTAAGCAAGGCCAGCGTTTGCAATGCCCTGAAGCGTTTGCAGGCGCGTGGTTTCCTGACGATGGATCCCGATAAACTGATCCGCTTGACGGGGCTGGGGCGTGAAACGGCTCAGCAGGTTATGGAAAGGTACTTCGTGCTGAAGCGATGCTTGATCTTTATGGGGGTCGATCCCCAGATCGCCCATGAGGACGCCTGCCGTATGGAACATGACGCCAGTCCGGAAACCGTTGAACGAATGAGACATTTTGTACTTCAGACCGACGATCTGGCTTAAAGAAATGCGTCCTTCCCTTCCAAGTGTTCAAGGTCTTCACAGATTGGAAGATGAGGCATGCCGCAGAATACGATCAAGCAAGCGGAATCGTGATGGTGAAAGATCAAGAAAGGGTTTCTTTCCCGCCTGAATACAGCCAAAACCGTTGAGGATCAACGACTCTCAACTTTTGGTCCGAGTGACTGGATTCGAACCGGCAGTCCGCCGCGGGCGGCGGGCTGCAAGGCGGCTGGATTTGACTGCGCTCCGCGCAAACGGCCGCTGGTTCGAATCCCAATCAAAAGAAAACTCCTTCGGAGGAACTGTGTCCCCCGAAGGAGTTTTGGTCGGAGTGTGCTAATAGCATATTTTTGGAAATTCAGTCATATCAACGGTTTCAGGCGTTCGGCACAGTGATATTTACACGGATTTGCCGCACATTCTATTTCTGTTTTAACAGCCTTTCGCAGAAAGCCTTGAGGATCGGTACATCGCGTGTCGCAGCGGTCCACACTTCTTCCTGATCCACATTGCCATAATCATGCACGACGATGTTTCGCATACCCTTTATCGCGGTCCAGTTCATATCAAGGATCGTAGCCGTGCGCAGCTCGGGGAGAGTTTGCTGACCAACTCGCCGATCTGCAGAATGCAGAAAGCAATGGAGTGTTGGCACATGGGATCGGAAAGAAAAGCATCGAAAGACCCGCCTGCGGTACGAAGATACCGTTCGATATCCTCGCAGTATTCCTCTATGTGCTCGAGGATCGAAGCGTCACTCGGCAGCATAGATCATCATCCTCTCCCTTGCGACGGTTTCACGGAAATGAAACTGGCTGCGGCGAGTGGTGGGGGTCCGGAGGCTGGCGACGGTAACGAGGTCGATCCCAACGCCCAAAGCATCTTCCAGGTCTGCGTATAGCCCGCCCAGCATCATCCCGTGGGCGGTGGAGCCGGTCAGATCCACCAGAAGATCCACATCGCTGTCAGGGGTGGCGTCTCCTCTGGCGTAAGAACCGAAAAGATAAACTGCGGCAAGATGGTATTTCTCCGCAACAGGCGTGATGCGGCGCTTGATTTCATCGATCGTATAGGGAAGCATTTGGCTCACCCCTTTCTGTCCATAGAATAGCCGAACAAAGGGAAACAAGCAACAGGAATTCCCATGCAGGTTTGCTGTCCCAATGTTGTACGGGAAAAAACTCCTTCGGAGGAACTGCGGCCCCCCGAAGGTCTTTCGGTCCGCGTGTTCATAACGGATTCCGAGCCAATCTAAAAACAAAATCGGAGCCCGGCGCAGCGGGTCCGATTTTGAGAGGAAGAAGGAGCCTGCGGATATGCAGCTTTCGCGGCGCTTACGGTAACCGCGGAAGCGGAATGGAGCAGGCCCCTTCTGACGCAGTGACTGGATTCGAACCAGCAGTCCGCCGCGGGCGGCGGGCTGCGAGGCGGCTGGATTTGATTGCGCTTCGCGCAAACGGCCGCTGGTTCGAATCCGGATTGCAAATGCAAAAGGGACCGACCGCATAAGCGGTCAGTCCCTTTTGGTCCGAGTGACTGGATTCGAACCAGCGGCCTCTTGAACCCCATTCAAGCGCGATACCAAACTTCGCCACACCCGGATTTTTGTTCAGCTTTTGTATATTAGCACAATGGTTTGCGGAATGCAAGGGTAATTTTCGAAAAATACCGGAAAGGAAAAAGGGGAGGGGAAAACCGCGGGAGAACGCGGTCTCAGCTCTCCCCCTGGCCTTCGGCGGGGGCTTGGGGCGCCTTTTTGGCCTTCTCCTGGAGACGCTTCAGGCGCTTCAGGGATTCCTGCTGCTTCTGGTATTTCTTTTGGAAAAAGGCCTTTGCCTCCTCCCCGGCGGGGTAGACCATGCGCAGGGCGCTGTACCGCCCGCTGGGACGGCGGTTGAAGCGCAGGCGCACAAAGCTCTCATGTCCCCCGGCGCACTTCACCAGGCCGATCTGCCGGTCCTTGTTCTGGGGCACCCAGGCGCGGCAGCGCAGCTCCTCTCCGCATTCCGGGCAGCGGAAGCGGCACAGGGCGGGGTGGTGCAGAGCGTCCCCGGGGGAATCGAAGCCCAGCTCCAGCTGCCGCTGCGTCCCCGGGGGAAGGGCGGGACCGGGGCCCAGCTCCTCATATTCCCGGATGCCACGGCGGATATCCGTGGCTGCGCAGATGGCGGCGGCATAGCGGGCGTCGTTCAGGGAGTCGTGCTGTTCCAGATCCAGGGCGATGCCCAGGGCCTCCGCTGCGTCCGTCAGGGAGGTGCTGGTCTCGGTGCGGCCCAGAAAGCTGTCGTAGATGAGACGCAGGTCGTATATCTGCTCCGGGACCCAGGCGGGGTCCAGTCCCCAGGCCTCCAGATTGGCGCACAGGACCCGCTCGTCCTCGCCGCCCCAGGCAAACAGGTCGAAATCCCCGCCCCCCTGGCAGCACCAGGCGCCGAAGCGCTCCGCCGCCTCGGGGAAGGGGTCGCCCCCCAGCATATCCGATTCGCTGAGGTGGGTGAGCTTTTTCACCTTCCAGTGCACCTGCCGGAAATACCGGGGCTTCACGGAGGCGCTGAATTCCCCCATGGGCTTGCCCTCCGGATCCAGCATCACGGCGCCGATCTGGATGATCTCCCCGGGCATCAGAGCCTTGGGCACATGGGGATACTGCTTCCATGGAAGGGGCTGGTTCCATTCCATATCGAAAACGACGGCCCGACGGCCGGGTTTTGGCAGCTGGTCCATATCCGCAGAACCTTTCTCGATGATTTCTCAGAACAGGAGGATGCCCACCAGGGCGGAGCAGAGGATCCACACCAGGGGATGCAGCTTCTTCAGCTTGGGGATGAACTGGGTGCACGCCAGCAGCACCGCCGCCAAAACGACGCCCTTCCAGTCCACCGCGGCCCAAAGGCTCCCGGCTCCCGGCCGGAGGAAGACTCCCCGGGCGATGGTGAGGCCCGCGGCGGTGATGAGGGCGGTGGAGGCGGGACGGAGGCAGCGGAACACGGAATCCACAAAAGGATTATCCTGCACCCGCTTCAGAAATGTGGCGATGAGCAGGATGATCAGGTAGGAGGGGGTGATGAGTCCCAGGGTGGCGACGACGGCGCCGGGAACACCCCCTGCGGTGAAGCCCACGTAGGTGGCGGTATTGACTCCGATGGGGCCGGGGGTGGACTCCGCCACCGCCACCATATCCGCCAGTTGGGCCTGGGTGAACAGGCCGGTGCGTTCCGCCATATCGGAAAGGAAGGGGAGGGTGGCAAGACCGCCCCCCACCGCCAGGAGACCGGTTTTGAAGAATTCCCAGAAAAGGAGAAGATACAGGCTCATTCCGTCCCGCCTCCCTTCCTGCGCCGCATCAGTTCCAGGGCGATCCCCAGGGCGGCGGCGATCAGAACGAACACCGGCGGCGTCACGGAGGTGAACAGGGTCAGGGCCAGGACGGCCAGATAGATGACCAGGGTGAGGGGACCGGTCACGGCCTTTTTCCACAGCTTCAGCACCGCGTTGAAGATCAGGATGCAGACGCACACCTTGATCCCGGCGAAGGCCTTCTGCACATAGACGTTGTCGGCAAAGGCGCTGATGAGTCCCGCCAGGCAGACGATGATCACCAGGGAGGGGAAGACCACCCCCAGGGTGGCCATAAGGCCCCCCAGCCAGCCCCGGGACTTGCAGCCCACGAAGGTGGCGGTGTTCACGGCGATGACGCCGGGGGTGCACTGGCCCACGGCAAAGTAGTCCGCCAGCTCCTCCTCGGTGGCCCAGCCCTTGTGCTCCACGATCTCCCGCTGGAGCATGGGCAGCATGGCGTAACCTCCGCCGAAGGTCATGACGCCTATTTTGCTGAAGGACAGAAACAGCTCCCCCAGTCCGGCCAACCCGCTCACCTCCCGAAATTCAACTGAATCAGTATAGCATACTTTTGGCCGCCGGAACAGCCCCAATCCGCAGGAAGGACCGGACGGGGATTTTTTCTGCGGGATTTGACGGGAAACGGTGGAAATTTTCCCCCGGGAAGGGTATAATGCCTTCACTACGGCGCAAAGGTGGTGGCTTCCGATGACCCTTGAACTGACGGATAAGGAATTCCGGCGTCTGCTGGACCTGGTCTATGTGGGCAACTGGGTAATGAACTCCATGCGGGGGGAAAACCGCATCCAGGCCTATGACGATGTGGAATCCAAGTGCTTCTCCTACTGTCTCAAAACCGGGATGTACTCCCTGTTCGAGATGGTGGATGGGGAGGTGGTCCCCTCCGCGGGCTTCGAGGAAGGGGGCATCCAGGAGGCCATCCTGGACTATGAGGACGGGATCTTTTTCGATATCCTGGCGGAGGAGCTGGCCCGGCGGGACCTGGCCATGGGACCGGGGGAGAGCGGCGGGAACAGCGAGCTCACCCAGCGGATGCAGGAATACATGGACGAATTCGAAAAGAACGGTCTCAACAACGTCACCGTGGAGCGGGAGGATGAGTAGAATGACCCACCGGGCCGGGCATCCGCCCGATCCGGTTTTTTTCTGCTTCGGCGGAATAGGGTCCGGCTGTGCAAAGGAGGGAAGAGCAAGGGATGAAGAACAACCACGCCGTGCTGCCGTTCGTCATGAGCGGCCTTGCCTTTGTCTGCTTCCTGCTGGCTGCGATCCTCATGTCGACTGCGGTGCAGCCGCTTTGGGGCCAGACCCTGCTTCTCCTGCTGCCTGCTGCCGTACTCTGCGCCATTGGTTTTTTCGCCCGGGGAGGGATCCTCTCCTCCCGGGTGACGGAGGTGCTGACCGCGGTTTTGTCCGTTCTGTTCCTGCTGCTGTCCCTTGGCTATGTGTTCTTCCTTTCCCTTCGTGCCGCGACGACCGTTACCACGGATACAAAGTTCTATGAACGCGCGTATGACAGGATCGACGGCAATGAATCGGTAAGTGCATGTTTCCCCCCGCACGTTCCGGAGGATGCACAGGAGGCGGACTTCTGTTACCGGCCGCAGTTTCTGCAGGGCGGGGAAGTCTTCCGGCTGTCCTACCGCACGACGGAGGATAGGCTCATCGAAAGGATCGGACAGCTTCAGGCCGCCGCGGAATGGAGCGGGTCCGACGAGGCCTGGCATGAGCTGCACCGTCAGAGCGCCGGGGATCCGGATCTCATCCGATTCCAATTGTTCGGAAAAGGCTTTTCCAACCATGGAGAAGAGGGCTGCGTTCTGATTGATCGCGCCGATTGCAGGATGACATTCTATTATTCTAGGTGGTGAGCTGTCAGACGCGGTTGAATATCGCGCTCAGCAGAGTTCCCGCCCGCAGGCGGGAATCAGGTTGGATCATTTTCGGGCGGAATTCATTTCTGCCCGAAAATACTGCTATCGCCGCCAGTGCCGACGTGTCCGGCCAAGGCGCGCAGCGGCGATGTAATCCTTATCGACCTGAAGCGGTCGCTTCAGGTCGAATAAAAAAACGGCCTCCCGGTGATCCAATCCGGGAGGCTGTACGTTAAACCGTTCCTCTTACAGATGCACGGCCGTTATCGGGAGAGGGCGACCAGGACGACCTCGCGGCCGTTTCCGGAAAGCTCCTTCTCCAGAGCGTTGATCTTCGCCAGATCCTCAGCGCTCAACTGAGCGATCTCAAACTTTTTCTCCACCGCCAGCAGGACGACCTGCTTGTCCGCGCCGGAGAGCTTCTCCTGGAGCTTGTTCAGCTCCGACAGTTCCTCGGGAGAGATCTTCGCGTATTCGTACTTCATCTCATTCCTCCTTTCCTTTGGTTTCAGGCATAACATTTCCAATTGATCCATCCAATATACTATCATGGTCCGGACAAAAACACTAATGACAGTTCGGGAAATCTGTGCCAGTTTGGGGACGAAAGCAGCGGAAGGAATCCCGGGTCCGGCCGATCGGCAAACGGTTGACTCCCCGGAGAACTGTGCTATAATTGGAGGAAGAAACGAGACGGTTTTCGTGCAAAGTACCTAAAGCGCGGAGGCCGTATCCGGGAAAGAAGAGCATAGAATAAGAAAAATAGAAAGGAGAACAGATATGAAACGCATGGCAGCATTCACCCTGTCGGCTCTGCTGATCCTGGCCCTGTTCGCGGGCTGCGGACCCAGCACGCCCCCGGCAGCGTCTCCCTCTGCAGTAGCGGAAGCCACCCAAGCTCCCGCTACCCAGGCCCCTGTGCAGACCGCGGCGCCCACCGAAGCGCCGACGCAGACCGCGGAACCTACTCCCGAGCCCACGCCTGAACCCACCCCCGAATCCCCCTATCATTTCGCCGCGGGCAAGTTCCAGGCGGATGCGGACGGCATTGCCACGGAGAAATACACCTATGAGCTGCCCCTGAGCACCACGGATGAAGTCATCACCATGTGGACCGCCTGCTGGACGCCTGAAGTTCTGGGCGAGGGCGGCTACGGGGAGATGGAATTCCCCCGGGAGGCGGAGCGGCTTACCGGCGTACATGTGGAGTATGAAGCCCTGGCCCTTTCCGCCCGGCAGACCAACTTCGCCGTGCTCCTGGCTTCCGACTCCCTGCTGGATATCATGTGCGGCGCCAACGCCTACTACACCGGCGCGTTCCGGAACGCGGTGGTGGAGGACGGGTACTTCGCGAACATCTACGATTACCGGGAGTACATGCCCAACTATATGTACGAGGCCACCAAGGACCCCAAGGATCTGGATACCCTCCGCCGGGTCTTTACGGAAAAGGATCTGGTCCTGGCGGTGTACGAGCTGCGGGACGCCCTGGAGCTCACCGCCGGCGCCTTCGCCCGGGGAGACTGGCTGGCCCATATGGGCAAGACCTATGAGGATATCCGCACCTTCGACGATATCCATGATATGCTCTATTTCTTCATGAGCCAGGAGGGAGCCTCCGATCCCATGATCCTCCTGTCCACCCTGGACCCCGGCACCGAATTCGTGGGCTATGACACCTATTTCCGCTGCTCCGGCATCAATACCCAGTATGTGAAGGACGGCAAGGTGTACCTCAGCAACATGGGGGAAAACGACCTGGCCCTGATGACCCGGATGAACCAGTGGTACAACGAGGGGCTCATCAGCAAGAACTGGGCCTCCTTCACCAGCACCGTGGACTACGATCCCCTGATCGACGACGGCTCCATGGGCTACGTGGTGAACAGCTGGCCCACCGCCATCAGCCAGCATAACGCCGTCATCCCCGAAGGGGAGACCGTGGGTTGGGTGCCCCTCACCAAGCCCCTGCTGGAGGAGGGCCAGACCCTGCATCTGGGCTATAAGGTGGGCCGGGTGCATATCGGCAACGCCTCCATCTCCGCCGACTGCGAGAATATCCCTCTGGCCTGCACCTGGCTGGACTGGCGGTACAGCGACGAGGGCGCCTTCTTCTATGGCTACGGCGTCCAGGGCCTGAGCTGGGATTATGACGAGGAGGGGAATATCTACATCACCGATTTCATCGTCCATCATGAGGTCCACTGGTCCATGGTCATGTGCATCTACGCCCTGAACAGCCTCTCGGAGCCCGGCCTCTACGTGGATTCCCAGTGGAACGTGCCCGGCAACGAGGGCGCCCATGACTACGTGGTGTACTGGGGCTCCACTCCCCATGACGACGACTACGTCTACCCCAGCGGCCTGACCTATACCGATGAGCAGAATGATACCCTGGCCCAGTACGGCTCCGACGTCCAGACCTATCTTCAGGAAAACTACCTGGCGTTCCTGGATAACTCCAAGCCCCTGAGCGAGTGGGATTCCTATCTCGCGGGTCTGCACGGCATCGGCGTGGACGAGGTCCTGGCGGTGTATCAGGAGGCGTACGAAGCCTATCTGGCGGGATAAACTCCGTTTCGCGCTGGAATCACCATTTTGGGGAAGGGGCTTTACGCCCCTTCCGGGAAAGCAATCCGACAATCAACATGTGAACATACAGGAAGGAGCGGCAACATGCAGGAAAAATTCGAAAAACTGTTCTATGAATTCGTCCCCCAGGAGACCCATTGGGGCGACTGGATCCTGTCTCCCCAGGCCTATTTCCGGGGCGACACCGACATGCCCGGCGCAGGCATCAACCTGGGCTTCCAGGTCTTTCTGAAGCCCGTCCGGCTGGAGACGGAGCCCCATTTCCACCGGGAGGACGAGTATCTGGTCTTCCTGGGCGCCCAGCTGCCGGACGTGTTCTCCGCCTGGGACGCGGAGGTCCATTTCTACATGGGTCCCACCTACGACACCATGGAAAAGGTGGTCATCACCGAGCCCACCATCATCCATCTGCCCAAGGGCTGGTGGCACAGCCCCCTGGATTTCGTCCGCATCGACAAGCCCGTTCTCTTCCAGGCTGTGATGCAGTCCGGCCGCTGCGGCCTGGTGAAATACGTCCAGCGGAAGGACACCGGCGAAAAGCAGTACCTGTACATGGGGGATGAGAACATCCGCAGCTGCGTGCTGGATCCCTCCAAGAAGTGCACCTACTGCGGCTACTGCTTCTCCCATCGGGACAAGATCCCCCCCAGACCCTACGATTTCGTGCCCTGGACCGTGGTGAACGAGGACGGGGTGAAGCTCTACTCCGACACCGGCGCCTACGATCCGGAGAAGGCTCCGGATTCCGCCGAGTGCGTGGTGACCGAGGGCTACAAGTCAAGGCCCTACTCCGACGCCACCGTGCTGAAGGCCCCCAAGCCCGCCCTCAGCGACGAAGTGGCCAAAAACGTGCTGGCCTGCCCCAAGGAAAAGACCCAGTGGGGCCCCTGGTGCCCCTCTCCCCAGTTCTATTTCCGGGGCGAGACCTACATGGAAGGCGCCACCTGGCACTGCGGCTACCAGATCTTCACCGGCCCCAACGACATGGAAGACTGCCATTTCCACCAGGGCGCCGAGGAGTACATCTTCTTCATGGGCGCGAATCCCATGGATATCTTCGACTTTGACGCGGAGGTGGAGATGACCATCGGCGACGATCCGGACCATATGGAATCCAAGATCATCACCAAGCCCACCGTGGTCCGCCTGCCCGCCAACGTGTGGCACTGCCCCATCAAGTTCCGCAACGTGAAGAAGCCTCTCCTGTTCCAGGCCGCCTTTATGGACGGCACCTGGGGCACCATCACCCGCAGCCGCATCCAGCTGACGGACGAGCAGAAGGCAAAGATGCCCTTCGCCCGGGAGCACACCTACAACTACATGGGCGATAACGTCCGCTTCTGCCGCTACAATCCCAAGAAGCGGTGCAACATCTGCGGCAAGTGCTTCTCCCAGATGCGCCGCCCCGAGGGCAAGCCCGAGGAGAAGAAGGAAGACTGATTTTCCCGAATCGATCATCATGGCCTCCGGCTCTGCCGGAGGCCATCTGTAAAAGGAGTAGGGTATGTCTACAGCAAAAGACCTGGACCGGCTGCTCCGGTCCTTTGTGGAAAAGAAGAACCTGCCCGGGGCCGGCCTCTCCGTCTGCCGGGGTGAGGAAATCCTGTACGAGAACTATCTGGGCTCCCGGGATATGGCCGGGAAGACGCCCATGGGGCCCGATACCCTGTTCCGCATCCATTCCATCACCAAGGCCGTCTCCGCCCTGTGCGGCATGATGGAGTTCGAGCGGGGGGCGTTCCTGATGGACGATCCCGTTTCCGCCTATCTGCCGGAGTACAAGGAGCTGAAGCTCAGCGTGAAGCAGCCGGACGGCACCTGGACGGTGGAGGACTCCAGGACCCCCATGCTCATGCGGCATCTGTTCAACATGAACGTGGGCTTCTACGCCCATGACGGAAGCCCCACCGAAACGGGCCTGCGGGATATCCATGAACAGATGGGAGGCAGCAAGTTCCAGGCTGGGTACAGCCTGGGGGAGGAGATCCGGGCCCTGGCGAAGGTCCCCATGCTCTTCGAGCCCGGTTCCCGCTGGCAGTACGGCTACGGCATCAGCATCATGGGGGCCGTGGTGGAGGTGACCAGCGGCCTGTCCCTGGGCCGCTTCATGGAGGAAAAGGTCTTCGCCCCCCTGGGGATGAAGGATACGGGCTTCCGCTTCCGTCCCGGCTGGCGGGAGCGCATGGCGGAGTGCGTCATGCATAAGCGGGACGGATCCGTGGTAAAATGCGAATCCCTTCTGGGAGACCCCCTGGACAGCATGTACCGGGAGGAAGGCGCGTACGAAGCCCCGGACGCGGGCCTCATCTCCACCGTGCGGGATATCCAGACCTTCTCCGGGATGCTGGCCTGCGGCGGCACCTGGAAGGGGGAGAAGATCATCGGCCGGAAGACCCTGGAGATGATGCGCCAGAACCTGCTGACGGCGGATATGCTGAAGGAATTCCGCAATTCCCCGGAGATGAAGGGCTATGGCTACGGCTACGGCGTCCGCACCCTGATGGACCCCGTTTCCGGGCTCACCAACGGCTCCGCGGGAGAGTTCGGCTGGGAGGGAGCCGCGGGGGCCTGGATGATGGCCGATCCGGTGGATCAGCTCTCCGCCTCCTTCATGATCCAGGATATGCTGCCGGACGCCAAGTACTACAACGACCGCCTGCGGTCGGTGATCTACGGTCTGCTGTGACCGGAGATCCGTATCGGAGGAGACCATGGACCGGATCACAGAACGCATCGCCCAGGAACTGAACAAACCCGCCCGGTCGGTGCAGAACGTCATCGACCTGCTGGACGAGGGGAACACCATCCCCTTCATCGCCCGGTACCGCAAGGAGGCCCACGGGGCCATGGACGACGAAGCCCTGCGGACCCTGGAGGAGCGGCTGCGGTATCTCCGCAGCCTGGAGCAGCGGCGGGAAGAGATCCTCCGCCTCATCGGGGAGCAGGAGAAGCTCACCCCGGAGCTGGAGGCGGAGATCCGCCGGGCGGATACCCTGGCCGCCCTGGAGGACCTGTACCGGCCCTACCGGCCCAAGCGGCGCACCCGGGCTTCCATTGCCAAGGAGAAGGGGCTGGAGCCCCTGACCATGGCGATCCTGCTCCAGCCCCAGAAGGACCCCGCCGCCCTGGCGGAGACCTATGTGGACGCAGAGAAGGGGGTCCCCACGGTGGAGGACGCCCTGGCCGGAGCTTCGGATATCCTGGCGGAGCAGGTGAGCGATTCCCCGGAGAACCGGAAGAAGCTGCGGGAGACCATCCGGAAGCGGGGGAGCCTGCGCTCCGCCGCCGCGAAGGAGGAGGACAGCGTCTATCGGCTGTACTACGACTTTTCCCAGCCCGTTTCCCGGCTGCAGGGGCATCAGATCCTGGCCATGAACCGGGGGGAGAAGGAGGGCTTCCTGAAGGTGTCCCTGGCCCTGGACCGGGATCTGGCCCTGGAGGAGATCTCCCGGGGCATGGTGAAGCCCGGCGCCCGGAACGAGGCCTTCCTCCGGTCCGCCATCGCGGACGGATACGACCGCCTGCTCCAGCCCGGCATGGAGACGGAGACCCGGGCGGCCCTGACGGAGTCCGCCGCGGAGGGGGCGATCCATAACTTCGCCCTGAATCTGAAACCCCTGCTCATGGCGCCCCCGGTGAAGGGGAAGGTGACCATGGGCCTGGACCCGGGCTACCGCATGGGCTGCAAGGTGGCGGTAGTGGATCCCACCGGCAAGGTGCTGGATACCGCCGTGGTCTACCCCACCCACGGGGAAAAGCAGCGGGCCGCCTGCATCGATACCCTGGCCGCCCTGATCGCCCGGCACGGGGTGGAGCATATCGCCATCGGCAACGGCACCGCCTCCCGGGAAACGGAGCAGATGACGGTGGATCTCCTCCGCCGCTGCCCCGGGGTGAGCTACATGGTGGTGAGCGAGGCCGGGGCCAGCGTATACAGCGCCAGCAAGCTGGCGGCGGAGGAATTTCCCCAGTATGACGTGAACCTCCGCTCCGCCGTGTCCATCGCCCGCCGCCTCCAGGATCCCCTGGCGGAGCTGGTGAAGATCGAGCCCAAGGCAATCGGGGTGGGGCAGTACCAGCACGATATGCCCCAGAAGCGACTGGAGGAGAGCCTGGACGCGGTGGTGGAGGACTGCGTGAACGCCGTGGGCGCGGATCTGAACACCGCGTCTCCCTCCCTCCTGCGCCGGGTCAGCGGCCTCACGGCGGCCACGGCGAAGAACATCGTGGCCTGGCGGGAGGAAAACGGCGCCTTCACCTCCCGGAAGCAGCTGCTGAAGGTGCCGAAGCTGGGCCCCAAGGCCTACGAGCAGTGCGCGGGCTTCCTCCGGGTGCCGGAGAGCCGCCTGGTGCTGGACAACACTGGCGTCCATCCCGAGAGCTACGCCGCGGCGGAGCGGCTGCTGGAGCTCTGCGGCTACACCCTGGGAGAGGTGAAGGCCGGTCTCATCGGGGACCTGCCCCGGCGGCTGAAGGAGCGGGGCGAGGGCCGGACGGCGGAGGACTGCGGTGTGGGCCTTCCCACCCTGCGGGACATCGTGAAGGAGCTGATGAAGCCCGGCCGGGACCCCCGGGAGGAGCTGCCCAAACCCATTTTCCGTACGGATATCCTGGAGCTGAAGGATCTGCAGCCCGGCATGGTGCTCACCGGCACCGTGCGGAACGTGATCGATTTCGGCGCCTTTGTGGATATCGGCGTCCACCAGGACGGCCTGGTGCATATCTCCGAGCTCTGCGACCGCTTCGTGCGCCATCCCAGCGAGGTGGTGAGCGTGGGGGATACGGTGAAGGTCCTGGTCCTGGGGGTGGACGAAAAGAAGAAGCGCATCTCCCTGAGCATGAAGCAGGTGAAGGAATAACTGGTACGACGAATTGAATCTGACTGAGGAGGTAACGATATGGCGCGAAATTTCCGATGCTCGTCCGACACCGTGGCCAAAACGGCGGACGGCCTGCTCCGGGGCTTTTTCCTGGACGGTCTGTATATTTTCCAGGGCGTCAAGTACGCCGACGCGAAGCGCTTCCAGGCCCCCCGGCCTGCGGAGCCCTGGGAGGGGATCAAGGAGGCCACCAACTACGGGTATATCTGCCCCGTGGCCAACGAGCCCATGCCCACCGGAGAACTGCTGATCCCCCACCGCTTCTGGCCCTCCAATGAGCATTGCCAGTATCTGAATATCTGGACCCCCTCCCTGGAGAAGGGGGCAAAGAAGCCCGTGATCGTCTGGCTCCACGGCGGCGGCTATTCCAGCGGCTCCTCCATCGAGCAGGTGGCCTATGAGGGGGACGCCCTGGCGGAATTTGCCGACGCGGTGGTGGTCACCCTGAACCATCGGCTGAATATCCTGGGCTTCCTGGATATGTCCTCCTTCGGGGAGCAGTACAAAAACTCCGTGAACGCGGGCATGGCGGATATCGTGGAGGCCCTGCGCTGGGTGAAGCGGAACATATCCGCCTTCGGCGGGGATCCGGAAAACGTCACCCTCATCGGCCAATCCGGCGGCGGCGGAAAGATCTCCACCCTGCTCCAGACCCCCGCGGCGGCGGGACTCTTCCATAAGGCCATCCTCATGAGCGGCATCTTCGAGGGCGGGGAAGCGCAGCCGGTGGACCACCGGGAGTACGTCCTGGAGATGATGAAGACGCTGGATATCCGCCCCGACGAGCCGGAGAAGCTGGAAAAGGTGCCCTACGACGTGCTCATGCGGGCCTTCAACAAGGTGGCCCTGAAGAAGCTCCGGGAGGAGAAAAAGCTGATCAACTGGGGCCCCGTGGCCAACGACTGGTACCTGGGGGATCCCATGAAGGTGGGCTTTACCGACTATGCCAAAACCGTGCCCACCATCGCGGGCACCGTCATCGCGGAATTCACCGGCTTCGGCCCCGGAGCGTCGGCGCCGGACCGGGCCTCCGGTCTCCGGATCCTGGAGAAGACCTACGGGGATCAGACGGAGGAGCTGGTGAAGCGGTTCGAGGCCGCCTATCCCGGCAAGGATATCCTGCTGCTGTCGAAGCTGGACGTGGGGGCCCGCCGCGCCACCACCCGGTATATCGAGGAGAAGGCCCGGGTGTCCTCCGCCCCCGCGTATCTGTACGTGTTCGCCCTGGATTTCGATGTGGACGGGCCCCGTCCCGCCTGGCACTGCGCCGATATCCCCTTCGTGTTCCACAATGCCGCCCGGGTGCCCTGCTGCAATATCGCCGGGGTGTCCGACCGGCTGGAGGGGGAGGTGGCCGGAGCCGTGGCCGCCTTTGCCCGCACCGGGGATCCCAACCATGGGGATATGGCCGCATGGCCGGCCTACGAGGACGGCAAAAAGGCCACCATGATCTTTGACCGCAGCACCCGGGCCGGGGAGAACTACGACCGGGAGCTGATCGAGGAACTCCATGCCCTGGCCCCCGCGGGGGATATGCTGGGCATGGCCGTGCGCATGCTGGAAGCCGCCGAACGGGAAGAGGGCGGCGAGTGGATCTACTGATCCGCCGAAAACCCGGCGGGGAAGAGGCTGCCTCTCCCGTTTCCCGCCGGGCGACTCCCGCGGCCGGTCCCGGAGACCGGCGCCGCTGATAAAAATCGCCTCATCCGCAAATACTGCGGATGAGGTGTTTCTTTATGGTCAATATGACAAATCAGGAGTATCGGAAATACGTGGCCCTGCGCTGCCCGCCCTCCCCCCTGGGGCGGGATATGTTCCGGGCGTTTCTCAGCGGCGGTCTCATCTGCGCCCTGGGCCAGGGGATCCTGGCCCTCTGGAGCCTGGCGGGGCTGGAGGAGGAGAACGCCGCGGGAGCGACCTCCGTCACCCTGATCTTCCTGGGCGTCCTGCTCACGGGACTGGGGGTGTACGACCGGCTGGCGAAATTCTGCGGCGCCGGGACCCTGGTGCCCATCACGGGTTTCGCCAACTCCATCGCCTCCCCGGCCCTGGAGTTCAAAAGCGAGGGCTTCGTGGCGGGCATGGCGGCAAAAATGTTCGTCATCGCGGGCCCCGTGCTGGTCTACGGGCTCTCCGCCAGCGTGGTGTATGGTCTGGTGCTGGTACTGTTCGGGGGAGCGTGATCATGACGGTTACGGGGAGGCGGCTGAAATGCCGCCTCCCCGTAATAGAGGCAAGAAGAACTGTTCCCGTTGAACTCCCCTCCTACAAAAGAAAGGTTTTCATTTTTCTATAGATCGTGTTCATATCTTCAATGCTGATTTGTCCATTTGCTTTTGTGGAATAGTGATGTCCAAAGGCGGTATCACAATATGTGTTTCCATTGACCACAACCGGATTTTTGTATCTCGGTCTGACGTGTATGTGCAGATGCGGGCATGGTGCCTGCTCCTTAAAAAAGCTGTTCATCAGGCAGCTCCAATTACAAAGATTTGCTCCAAAGACAGTTTTTAAACATGATTCCAGACTTTTAATCAACCTCAGCAGATCCTTCCCCTCGGTATCTGTAAGTTCCGCCAGAGAGTCGCAATGCCGTTTTAATACCAGAATACAGCGGCCAATATAATCTTGTTCATCAGCAAGGAAAACGAACCAGAATTTGCTTTCGGATAACAGATACCTTTTGTCTTCTTCAGCCAATCGGCACCAAGTGCATTCGTCCATTTTCTCCTCCCAAAATCACTGAGGTCAAAGAAGTCAATAGGGGCCGGTTTTCATTGCCTCCCGCCTCCGGTCATCGTATCCCCAAATCGCCCGGTTTGCGCCAGTTGTCCAGAGTTAGGCCCTCTATACCGGCACAATCTTTGGTGTTGTCCGTAACCAGGGTAAAGCCCAGAGAACGGGCGTGGGCGGCGATCATCTTGTCTCTGTCCTGATTCTGTTTGTCAAGATGCTTCTTTTTCAGCTCCGCCAGGATCTTCCCATATTGTGTCCCGGCATCCATATCAAAGTCCAGAATACTGATCCCGGCCAGAAAGTGGTTCAGTGCCTCGGCATTCCGGGCGGGATCACTGCTGTTTTCCACCCCGTAGACCAGCTCCGCGTAGGTGACGACCGAGATGCACACGTCCCGCCCCACATGATCGGCCAATCGTTTGGCACAGGCGCAATCCGGGCGCCCAATGGAGAAGATCAGGATATTCGGGTCCAGCAT
>JAEEGJ010013644.1_pt1 | contig 19606 bp, 16 predicted proteins | sample 8958761 | NCBI WGS metagenome assembly JAEEGJ01 (sample SAMN16246546, study PRJNA631951) | gut metagenome | biome: gut microbiome; feature: rumen; material: RS-attached | host: Bos | place: Iran: Karaj | collected 2018-10 | reverse complement strand
CAAAAACAAGGATTTCGCCAGCTGTGATTTTGGCCCGTTTGCGGGTCTCCACCTCGCCATTACGGAGCACCATACCCGACGAGACGACCTCTTGGGCCTCACTGCCAGAATACACCACATCCGTAGCTTTCAACAATGAGATAAGTGGAATGAAATCTTCACACTCGCGAAGAGTAAATACAATTCTATTGAGTTTTCTTGCCATGCCTTTTAGGTTTTGGATTTTGCAAACGCTCAGCTTGCTTCCTTTCGGTATGCCTTGCCATCAACTCCAATAGATAGACTGTCAAACCACCCAATACAGCCATCACGACAGCCATCAGGAGTTCAGTGTTCCAATTCGGAAGGTGAAACACGTAATCCATCATATCGGCAGTAGGCTCTTTCCACGGATACACCACTGGCAAACTACCTAACATAAATCCGGCCAAGACGGAAAGGGTGGAGTCTCGATAATCACGCATAAGCCATGAAAGCAAGTGAGAGAACGAAACAATACTCACTATCGATCCCAATGCAAATGGTAATAGGATTCTTGTGCCATACATAAAAGTGGATGCCTTAGTCAAGGCTGGAATTGCCTCAGTGACAATCAGTTCATAATTGCCCATCAGCAACATAAGGTGAGAGCCCGAAACACCCGGCACCACCATGCCTGTGGCACCTACTATGCCGCATAGGAAGAGATAGAAGAAATTGTCGTTGGAATAAGGGTTTGACTTGATGGACAAAAAGAACGAAACTGCCAACCCCATCACAACCAGCACGATATTCTTGGCATTCACCGTCTCGATACGCTTCATCACATATCTCACAGAAGCAATAATCAGCCCGATAAAAAACGACCACGTGTAGACCTCGTATGATTTAAGAGTTTGCTTAAGAAAGATAGCGGTCAACACCATACCCGTCAAGAGTCCCATTACGATGGCAACCAAAAACTTGAAATCGGTACGGCGGGCAAACTCACTAAGTCGCCCTTTGTGTAAGAACTTGAAGTTCTTATGATTCAATGCTTTAATGGAATTGACAAAGCGTTCGAACACGCCAAGTATCAGCGACACAGTACCACTCGACACTGGGAACACATTCACTGCCCCCATAATCATACCTTTGATGAACACCTTTATCGACAGCCACAATTTCAGCATCGCTATACAATTTATTTCAAAACACAAAAATACGACAAAAATTGTACCCAAAAGGAAGATTTCACGATTCTATTCAAAAAGTGCCCAATTCATCGTAATTTTCTTATTTTTGCAATCCATAAATGGAAAATATGACAGAGAAAAAAGTCAACTATCCACAAAACTTTGACATCAAGCTGATTATTGCCGCAGAAATCCCTCAGGAAGAAGCTAAGCGAAACATCAGCAAAGCACTTTCTGAATCGAAAACCGTGCATAGTTTTGTCAATGTAAGAAGCAGCGGCAAAGGCCATTACCTTAGTTATTGCTACAACATCGACATCGAAAGCAAAGAGCATCTTGAACGCACCTATGTTCTACTCAAAGCCCTACCTGGATTAAAGTTTGCCCTATGACAAAAGCCTATTCCATAAGGATTTACGGTCGTGTATTCAACGTGGGTTTCCGACGCTATGTGCATCGTTACGGGCTGCAATGCAACTTGGTGGGCTTTGTGGAAAACGACTATGCCGACGACTGTGTCCATATCGAAGCCGAAGGCGAGGAAAAAGACCTCGACCGTTTCACCCTACTCTGCGGCGAAGGAACACCTTATTCTTTAATAACTGACATAAAGATTGAGAGGGTGGAACCAACGGGCAAACATTATGATTTCCATGAAATAAGATAAAACCAAACGGTTGTGGAAACGCAAGATTTTGCGTCTTACAAACAACAATTAAACATTAAACAATATTCAATTCAACAATGACCTATCCTGACTTCTCCAAAATCCTCTTCCTCGACATCGAGACTGTCTCGCAAGAGAAATCTTTCGACCACCTCAACGAACGGATGCAGAAACTCTGGTCGCACAAGGCCGAGCAACTGAACCGCGACAACGCCGACCTCACCCCTGCCGACATCTATGACCGTGCTGCCATCTATGCAGAATTCGGCAAAATCGTCTGTATATCGGTCGGATTCTTCAACGGCGACCGTTTCCGTTTGAAGTCATTCTACAGCCACGATGAGAGAACTCTGCTCACCGAGTTTGCCGATATGTTGAATCGCCATTATAACGCGCCTGAAGCCCAACTATGCGCCCACAATGGCAAAGAATTCGACTTCCCCTATATTGCTCGTAGGATGCTCGTCAACGGCATACAAATCCCAAGAATCCTGCAAGTGGCAGGCAAAAAGCCTTGGGAGACCAATTTCATTGACACCATGGAACTCTGGAAGTTCGGCGACTACAAGACCTTTACCTCCTTGGATTTGCTCTGTGCCATAATGGACATCCCTACCCCGAAAGACGACATCAACGGCAGCGAAGTGGGTCGCGTGTATTGGCAAGAGAACGACCTGGAACGCATCAAGACCTATTGCCAAAAGGACGTATTGGCCATTGCACAACTTATGCGCCGCTACAACTACCTTCCACTCATTGCAGAAGACCAAGTGGATTACACCAACTAACCATGCACATACTTTCCAAATCAACCTATATCAAAGGCTTACAATGTGAGAAGGCTTTGTATATGCAGAAAAAGCATCCTTATCTGCGTGACAAGCTTAGTATCGAACAAAGGGCCAAATTCCAGCGCGGCACCGACGTCGGTGTGCTCGCCCATGAGGTATTTCCCAATGGCATCGATATGTCGCCCAACTCACCATCACAGTTCCCCAAGAAAGTGCAAGAGACTTGGGACAACCTCTGCAACCCCGAAGCCAATGTAATGTATGAAGCTGTATTTCAGTATAACGACACACTCATTATGCTGGATATGCTAGTACGAGATGGTGATCATTGGTTGGCTGTGGAAGTGAAGAGCTCGATGCGTCTCAGCGACACCTATTATAACGATGCAGCCTTACAATACTATGTGTTACACGGATGTGGAGTGCCACTCAGCGATTTCAGACTTATGTACCTCAACGGCGATTATGTGAAAGAAGGTTCCATCGACGTACAACAGCTGTTCAAAATGGAGTCGGTGATGGAGTATGTCATTGAGCACGAGGCTTTTGTTAAAGAGAATGTGGAGCGGCTAAAGAAAGTAGTCGCCTTACCCCATTCGCCATTGGTCAACATCGGAACACATTGCTACAATCCATACCCTTGTGATTTTCAAGGACATTGCTGGAAACTCATTCCAAGAAACAGTTTCCTCTTCACCACTGCTATGGACGATGAAATCTTATTCCAATGCTATTTCAACGGTGTGAACTCCAATGCCAAAATGCTCCGTCAAATTGAACCAGATTCGTTGGAAGCGCATCAGATTGAAGCCTTGGATACCAATTCGTATTATGTTGATTACAAAACACTTTACTCGGTAGCACCACAGCCTAAGCCCAAGTCAGTGGCTTATCTGAACTTGTTGTTCAACCGTCCCGCCGTACCCGAACTCGACGGCACCAAACCTTATGAAGAAATGATTTTAGCCTTTGCTTTGCAAGGTGAACACAAATATGATGCATCCATAGATCCAATGCCCTCCATTGGCCTACGCAGGGATGATTTGGCTGCCCAAAATCGATTCGTTTGGGACTGCTTCGACGACCACAGCCGTTGGAAAGAAGCCATTGACTTGCTCATTGAGAAACTCTCTCATTATGAGCAAATCGTTTGCTTTGCACCACAAAACCTTACCACCACCTTGCTCCGCCACAAGATTATCCAAAACCAAACGATTGGTTACAAGGTCTTCAACCTATTCGAAGTGCTGCAACAAGCCCATTTCTACCACCCTGCCATCAAGCATGGACTTACCCTGCAAAGCCTTGAAAAGTCACTTTTTAGCGATACAAAACTGTTTGAGCACAGTAGGATTCTCCTTGAAGCGACTAGCAACGACCTCCTAAGTTATCAACAGGCAAGAGAAGACTTAATCACTGAAAATGAAATTATTACAAAAACTTATCAACTCTTTTTCAAGTAGTTGATAACTTCATTGGATGACTTACATAGGGGCAGATTTTAATTCGTACTTTTGCCTTTCGAAAACGAACAAAGAATTTCAATTTATGCCTAATGATACTACTATGCGCCGACCTTTCGGCGATACAGCAAAACGTAATTTGATGACTCCAGACCAAGTCTTTGCAAGTCAAGGACGTATTCCTCCCCAGGCCACCGATCTTGAGGAAGTAGTGTTGGGTGCCCTTATGTTAGAAAAAGACGCAGTCAATGAAGTCATTGACATTCTCTCACCTGAAGCATTTTATTTAGACAAGCACCAAAAGATTTTTGCCGCCATCAAATCCCTTTTTGGGAAATCCGAACCAATTGATATTCTTACTGTCACAAACGAATTAAAGCAACAAGGTGAATTGGAAATGGTCGGAGGTGCCTATTACATTTCGAAACTCACCAACCGTGTGGTTTCTGCGGCTAACATCGAATACCACGCACGCATCATTATGCAGAAACACATTCAGCGTCAACTCATTTTGATTTCTTCGGATATGATACACGAAGCCTTTGAAGACACTACTGATGTGTTCGATTTGTTAGACAAAGCCGAAAACAACTTGTTCCAAATCAGCGAGAACAACCTACGCCGCAGCTACGACTCGATGCAAGATTTGGTCAGCAAGGCCATCAAGGAGATTCAGAACGCCAAAAACGCCGACGCCAAGCTCCGAGGTGTGCCATCCGGTTACACCAAACTTGACGAAATCACGCAAGGTTGGCAAAAGTCAGACCTCATCATCTTGGCTGCACGTCCCAGTATGGGTAAGACCGCCTTTGCCTTGAATTTAGCCCGAAATGCCGCAGTCGAATTCAACAAGCCAATCGCCTTCTTCTCATTGGAAATGTCATCCGTTCAATTGGTCACTCGTCTGATCTCGACTGAAACTTCACTCACTGCCGACAAACTGCGCTCAGGCGAATTGGCAGAATACGAGTGGCAACAGTTAAACACCAAAGTTACCCCATTGACCGATGCACCCATATTTATTGACGACACACCCCAGCTTTCCATCTTTGAGTTGCGTGCCAAATGCCGTCGCCTGAAACAGCAGCATGACATTCAAATGGTTTTCATTGACTACCTGCAACTCATGACCGCCAAAGGCGACCGAGGTCTCAACCGTGAGCAGGAAATCAGCACCATATCACGTTCGCTGAAAAGCTTGGCCAAAGAGTTGGAGATTCCCGTATTAGCCCTTTCTCAGTTAAGCCGTAGCGTAGAGCAACGCCCCGGGTCAAAGAAACCTATCCTCTCCGACTTGCGCGAGTCGGGAGCCATTGAGCAGGATGCAGATATGGTGATGTTCATCTATCGTCCTGAATATTATAAAGATGGTGTAGACGCTGAAGACAAACCTAAAGGCTACACCATCATCGATATTGCCAAACACCGCAATGGTAAATTAGGCGAGGTTGAATTGAGATTTGTCGGACAATATGCTCGTTTTGAGGAATTGGAACAAGGCTTCGACAATAGCAGTTTCACCAGCATCGGTCCCAACAACCAGTTTGACAACTCATCCATGGTCATCGGTTCGAAAATGAATGACGACGACAATATGGAACCTTACAATCCATCTATCACTTCAGATGAACCGATACCGTTTTAATTTTACATTATATTAATTACAGAATTAGATGAAAAAAGACAATCATAAAGTCCCGCATTCCAAAAGCAATCCACTGAAATTCAATGTATCGGAGCCAATGCAACTAATGGATTTCCTGATGAAGAAACTAGATGGAATCAGCCGAAATAAGGCAAAACGCATGTTGGCTAATAAAGTCATCTCTGTCGACGGGCAACGCACCACCATGTTCAATTTTGCCCTCGACCCTGGTATGGTCGTCGAAATAGGGAAACCCACTGCAAAGGAACGCTTCCATAGCCCCTGGCTGAGTATTGTCTACGAAGACAAATATCTTTTGGTTATCGACAAAAAAGAAGGGCTGCTTACTAATAGTCCTACCAAAGAGAAAGACACTGCACAAAGCATTCTAAACCAATATTTTATTTACACACAGCAACGCTGCCGAGCCCACACTATCCATCGCCTCGACCGCGACACTTCAGGTCTGATGCTCTTTGCCAAGAGCAAGGAGGTGGCATTAGCTTTTGAGGAGGATTGGAAAAACACCGTATACGACCGTCGTTACGTAGCCGTTGTGAATGGTTGCATGGAGAAAAAGGAGGGCATAGTTTCATCGTGGCTGAAAGACAACAAAGCCTTTATCACCTATTCCAGTCCCACCGACAACGGCGGCAAATATGCGGAAACATTCTATAAGACTCTATATTCTAATCCACGGTATTCTCTGGTCGAGTTACAACTGGAGACTGGTCGTAAAAACCAAATCCGCGTCCATATGGCTGACATTGGACATCCCGTGGTTGGCGACCCAAAATACGGTAATGGCGACAATTCGTTGGGACGTTTGTGTTTGCACGCCTACAAACTCTGTTTCCACCACCCTTATAAGAAAAAGGACATGGAGTTTGAGACACCGTTCCCGAAGGTATTTGAGAGGCCGTTCCCAGGGATAGCAAGAAATTACACTTAATTCTATTGATCTATCTTTAAAAAACTATTTTTATGGATAGATTAGTATTTCTTGCATCGTTAAGAAATTTGAGGATAGAACTTGCAAACATCATTGAAAGAATTCAAATACTTGAAGAAACACTTTCCAAAACTATGAACCAAGATGAAGTTCTTGAAATTTTTCAAGAGAAGAAATGGCTTTACGAAGAACAAGACAGGATTTCTACAGAAATCAAGAAAATCGCGTTTTACTGCTTGAATTATTAAATCGACAATCTTCAAAAAACTAGTAATTCATTTCAAAAGCCTTTTTGATGAGTTTTGGACTATGCGCCCCCACTTTCATCAGCATCAGGCCTAACCGACTGTAAAACAAGCTTGTCATCCAAACTTCTTTGCGTTTCTTACGAAATATCTCACGATTGGTAATGGCAAATGACTTGCCTCGCAAAATGGCGTTGCAGGCATTTCTACCCGTCGCAATGGCATAATAAAGACCTTCGTACGTCAACTTATTCGCAAACCCGCCAGCATCACCAATGAGGATAACATGATCTTTCCCCGATTCAACAGTTTCCACCGAAATAAAGGCACCTCTTAGAGGAGAATCATTCATGGAGACCTCTTCCCTATTTGCACATTGGTTTTGGTGTGAGCGGAGATCATCAAGTGAAGCATACAATCCACCAATTCCCGAAATATCCCAATCCAAATTCGGGAAACTAAAAGAATAGCCTTTTTTATAATGATTTGAAAATTCAAAGATAAACTCATTGGGGCCTTTCTTCACATACCGTTCCATCCAGAGAGAATTACTTAGACGTTGTCCTGTCAGTTGCTTCCTAACCTGACTGTTCGCACCATCAGCACCAATCAGATAATCACAAGTAAGTTGTTCACCCGACTTAAGTGTGACTAAAATCTTACCATCTTTCTGTTTCTCATAATGCGAAAAGGCGCTTTTAACCAGTTGGCCTCCAATAGCCAAAAACTGCTTGAGCATCGCATAGTCGAAGTCTTTTCGGCGCACCATTCTCAATTCCTTGTCGATGTCGACTTCACAAAGTGTTTTTCCATCCATCATCAACCTAAAGTGCTTAACACTCTGATAATCATAATGAAGATTGGGCATCAGATCCTGAAGCAATTCATAGGCTTTCGGGGTCAGTCCACCACCGCAAATCTTCTCTCTTGGAAACGTTGCATAATCTACGATGACACAATCTTGACCCGCTTTTTTCAACAGGTATCCACATACTGTACCAGCAGGTCCTGCTCCAACAATTACTACATTGGTTGTTTTTGACATACTCTTTCCGTATCGCTACACAAACAGGTAGGCATTGAACTGACAAGATGAAAAAGAGAACCCTAACTGACCGAACATCAATTAGGGTTTTGCTTTTCTGTGCCCCGAACAGGAGTCGAACCTGCACACCTCTCGATATACGCACCTGAAACGTACGCGTCTACCAATTCCGCCATCGGGGCTTGGTGATTGTGCCCAGGACAAGAGTCGAACTTGCATGCCGTAATCGGCACCACCCCCTCAAAGTGGCGTGTCTACCAATTTCACCACCTGGGCTTGAAATCGGCTGCAAAGATACAACTTTTTTCATTACATCGCACAGTTTCAGAAAAATTTTCAATATTTTTTTCTTCGCATCACATAATTTCTTATTTTTGAAGCGTTTAAAATCTACAATTATGCTTACAGAAAAAGACCTTCAACAGCTTTCAGAAAGAAACATTACTGAAAATCAAGTAATAAACCAAGTCGCACAACTGAAAAGAGGCACACAATACGTCCAATTGATGCGCCCCGCCACCCTCGGTGATGGCATCCTGCGCCTCGATGAGGAACAGGTCAAACGGATGACCGACAGTTTTGAAGCCGACAAGGAGTTCTATCAATTCACGAAGTTTGTCCCTGCCTCAGGTGCAGCCTCACGTATGTTCAAGGACCTCTTTACCTTCATTGAAACAGGTGAAGAAACCAAGTTTACCGACATCTTCTTCACCCACATCCACAACTTTGCATTCTTCGACGACCTCAACGCTGCCGTTAAACGCCTCTACGGCAACGACATCGACACCTTATTAAAGGAAGGCCGTAAAGTTGATATTGTAAAAGCCCTTCTTTTGGAAGACGGCCTGAACTACGGCAAACTTCCCAAAGCTTTGTTGAAATTCCACCATTATGACGGATTCGACCGTCTGGCTCTGGAAGAGCACTTAGTGGAAGCTGCACGCTATGCAACCGACAACGAAGGTGTGGCCAAGTTGCATTTCACCGTCTCGCCTGAACATGAAGAGCCGTTCAAGAAGACCGTCAGCGCGCTGAAGGACAGCTATGAGAAGAAATACGGCGTGCGCTACGACATCACCTATTCCTGCCAAAAACCTTCCACCGACACGGTAGCCATCGACGCCAACGGTGAGTTGTTCCGCGAGGCCAACGGCAAGATTCTGTTCCGTCCGGGAGGCCACGGTGCCCTCATCGAGAACCTGAACGACCTCGGGGAGGAGATTGTCTTCATCAAGAACATCGACAACATCGTGCCCGAGACCAAAGCGCAGACCACCATCGTATATAAAAAGGTGTTGGCGGGTCTCCTACTCCACCTCCAGCAACGCACGTTCGAGTATTTGGAAATGCTCGACCAAGGTGCCGTCTCTACCTCCGAACTCAACAAGGCCTTGCGCTTCGCCAAAGAGCGACTCATGATGGATATCCCCGATTTCGTGAATGACTACAACGACATCGAAAAAATTGACTATCTGTACAACAAACTCAACCGCCCGATGCGCATCTGCGGCATGGTGAAGAACGAAGGCGAGCCCGGTGGTGGTCCCTTCTGGGTAAAAAACATGGACGATGAAGTATCACTGCAAATCATCGAATCCTCGCAAATCGATCACAAGAACCCGCATCAGGAAGCCATCTTCCAAGGCTCGACCCACTTCAATCCTGTCGATCTCGTGTGCGGCTGCTGGAATTACAAGGGCGAGGCCTTCTGCCTGACCGACTATGTGGATGCCAACACAGGCTTCATCTCCAACAAGTCGAAGGACGGCCGTGAGCTGAAAGCCTTGGAGCTGCCCGGCCTCTGGAACGGCGCCATGGCCGACTGGATCACCATCTTCGTCGAAGTTCCCATCGAGACCTTCAACCCCGTGAAGACCGTAAACGACCTGCTGAAACCGATGCATAGCTGAGTAATCTATTGAATTGTTGACTGTTGAACTGTTTAATTGTTTGACTATCAACAATTCAACAATTAACGATTAAACAAATCACAGATTCAACGTAGTTAATTCAACATCATAACACCATGACACTCAACAAAGAAGAATTCAAAACTTTGGTGATGCTTTATGCCGCCAACATCGATGGCAACATCAAATCGGAAGAAGTGAAAGTAATGCTCGAAAGGAGTGGCTTCGACGCCGTTGAAAAGATGGAAAAACTCTTCTCCAAGATGAGCGATGCCGAAGTCATCACCTGCATCCGCGAGAACAAGCCCTTATACGCCGCCACCGAAGGCGACCGAATCGACCTAATGGCCGACCTCTGTGCCATCATCGAAGCCGACGAAAAATGCACGATGATGGAAGAGCAGCTGGTGAGGGCGATGAGGAGGCTACTGGAATGAGCATATCGGCTTCGCATACTAAATAATAACCAACTTGCACCATGATGAAAAGCAAACTTCTTATTTTGGTCTCCTTTTTCACCATGGCCAAATTGTCTACCGCTGAAAACGTGACTGTTCATACGGCGCAAAGTGCTGCCCAAGCCTTCTTGAATTCAAAGACCGATGGCAACCAAGGCATTCATCTTATCGACTTTGCTGAAAAGGCATTTTTCCCTAACTTTTACGTTTTCGGCAACGAACAATGTTTCGTCATCATAGCATCCGACAATGCTGTACATCCCGTGTTGGGTTATTCCATTGAAAATGGATTTGGAATGGATAGAATGCCTATCCACATATACGAATGGTTGAAGGCATACGATGAAGAGATTGCAATTGTAACAGAGAATAGATTGGGTGCCGATAACGAAATTCAAACAGAATGGGACAATCTGCTGAATGGCCTAGGATTAGTACCAAAATCAAGAAGCAGTGTCGATCCTCTTCTCAAAACGAAATGGAATCAAGATGCACCTTTCAATGACCTTTGTCCAACCGATTCAACTGCTCCAAATGGCCATTGCTATTCGGGGTGCGTTGCCACAGTGATGGCACAAATCATGAATTATTGGGAGAATCCAGTCAGAGGAACAGGAACTCATTCATATGTACCCCAAACCCATCCTGAATATGGTGCCCAGAGTGCCAATTTCGGCAGCACCACATACGATTGGGACAACATGAAAAACTATTATGCAAGAGGATATACCGATGTCGAAGCCTTAGCAGTAGCCACCTTAGTATATCATTGCGGTGTATCTGTTAATATCAACTATGGTCCTAGTTCAACTGGTGGAAGATTACAAAACGCCGTTTATGCATTATCCCACTATTTCAACTATTCTTCGAGTATTGTATACAAATCCAAATCCAATGAAGATGAAATCTATTACTCCGACTCCCTATGGACTGAAATGCTGAAACAAGAATTAGATCTTGAACGCCCAGTCCCCTACAGAGGTATAAGAGAAGAAGGAAACGTTGGGCACTCATTTGTATGCGACGGGTATGACGAAAACGATTATTTTCACTTCAACTGGGGATGGTCAGGAAGATGCGATGGATATTTTATAATTGGTGCTTTGAACCCACAAAGGAACCATATGGAAAGCCAAAACAACAGGGCTTACAACAGGAACAATGCCGCCATATTCAACTGCTATCCAAAGACACCTAATATCAATCCACCCTCCAGCATCAACTCTGTGGTAAACGGCAGAAATGTCACCATTACATGGAGTAATGTCAACGATGCCGCTTATTACAAACTCTATCGCGACAGCGACTTGATCGCCAATAATCTGCATTCAACAAGCTACATTGACAACAATGTCACTTTCGGTCTCCATTCCTATTATGTGAAAAGTGTGAAGTCAGATGGCATCATGTCATTGAAATCCAACACCACGGTTGCCGATGTTCATTTTCCAGGACCAACGCCAAGCAACCTTCAAGCTTTAGTAAGTGGTCAAAATGTAAATTTGTCATGGCAAACACAAAACCCTGAAAATGCCATACTACAATATGGGACTGGTAGCGAAATAAATGGTGTAGGATATGATGGAGGAACCTTTTGGGCACATCGTTACCCTATTACAACATTGTGTGACTTCGCAGGAATGGCCATTGAAAAAGTAGCTTGTTATTTCCGTACTGCAGGCAACTATACAGTATCTATCTATAAAGGAGACATCTCCAATCCTATCGAACTGATATATCAGCAGAGTTACAATGCCTCTGCTGGAAGCTGGCAAGATGTTGTGTTCTCTTCTCCGGTCATCATTGATTACACAAAAGACTTATGGATAGTTTTCTATTCTGAAGCAAACAACCCTGCATCGTATTGTTCCTTCTCAAGCACTGGTGTTGAAGACGCCTCCTTGTATTCCCAAACAGGACAGAGTTGGAATTTTTTGACCGATCGATCTTGGCTCATCAAAACATATATCACTGAAGGCACCTACACCTACACACTCTATCGCGATGGCAATGCAGTAGTCAATAACATCAATGGTAACACATGGACTAACAACAATGTACCTGTTGGGTTCTATGACTACCACGTCACCACTAACTATTTTTGCGGTGAATCTGATCCGTCGAATACTATCCGTGTGCGTGTCGGCAATCCCCCTTGTTCGGTTTCGGCAATTGCCAGTCCAACCAACGGCGGCACCGTTACTGGTAATGGCATATACAACTATGGTCAGACCTGTACTTTGACAGCCTCACCTGCTACAGGCTATGATTTCATTAATTGGACCAAAAACGGAACACCAGTATCGACAAATACCAGCTATTCCTTCACCGTGACAGAAGAAACGTCTACATACGTAGCACATTTCCAGTTACAAAGCTTTACCATCGATGCCTCAGTCATTCCAAGCACTAGCGGCACTGTCACTGGTGCAGGAACATACAACTATGGTCAGACCTGTACTTTAACTGCAACGCCAAATCCCGGGTATACTTTCCTGCGTTGGACGAAGAACGGAACACAAGTATCAACCAACTCCAATTATTCTTTCACCGTGATGGAATCGGCTAGTTTTGTGGCACATTTCCAGTTGAACAACTATGTCATCAGCATCTCCTCCAACCCCTCCAATGGCGGCACAGTCTCAGGCGGTGGTGCCTACCATTATGGGGACAACTGTACGGTAACAGCAACAACCAACTACGGCTTCAATTTCATCAATTGGACGGAAGACGGAAATACTGTTTCCAACCAGCCATCCTACACCTTTACCATCACTTCAGATAGAAATCTAGTGGCCAATTTCACCACTCAGAACTACATCATCACTGTCATGGCCAATCCCACCGAAGGTGGAACTGTTTCGGGCTCAGGAGGTTACAACTATGGTGACAATTGTACCCTTTCGGCCACAGCCAATACAGGGTATGTCTTCCATAGGTGGACTAAGAACGGAATGCAGGTCTCCACCAGCCCTTCCTATTCCTTCGACGTCACCGAATCGGCCACCTTTGTTGCGCACTTTACAATGGTAGATTACAACATAAGTGTCGCTGCCAATCCAACAGAAGGCGGAAATGTAAATGGCGGTGGAACTTTCAACTATGGTCAGATATGCACGGTTCAAGCTTCAGCCAATATAGGCTTTGTCTTCGTGAATTGGATGGAAAATGGTGCGCAAGTGTCAGATCAGCCTACCTATAGTTTCACTGTTACCGGTAACCGCAACCTCGTCGCCCATTTCAATCCTTTGTCTTACGAAATAACTGCCGAGGCCGACCCTGAAATTGGTGGTATCATCGTTGGAGCGGGAACTTATCCTGCTAGCGGAACAGCCACACTTAATGCAGTTCCCAATGACAGTTATCTCTTCCAAAATTGGACCGAAGGCAACACGATTGTATCAGAATTAGCTACTTATACATTTACCGTTGACCAATCGCGCCATCTAGTTGCCCACTTCATTTTCTTAGAAGGCATTGACGAAAGCCACAATGCAGTTGAACTTTTCCCCAATCCTACCACGGACAAGCTCTATATCAAAGGCCATGGCATTAAGCGGTTGACCCTCTTCAATACTCTCGGGCAACTGGTGGAAGGCCGCGAAGTGGAACATCATAATTTAGTCATATTGAATGTGAGTAGCCTAAAAACGGGTGTATATTTCATCCGAATTGTAACGGATCAAGAATGCGTTTCAAAAACCTTTGTGAAGAAAAACTAAGTACGACCAAAACAAACAATTTGGAACAACTTATTTCCCCTCCCTAAACCTCACTATCGCCTCGATAATCTCGTCGTTATCATCGGAAATAGTGAGTAGCATGTTTTTAAACAAGCCTCTATCGCTCAAGTCTTTCAGTAACGAATAGGCGGGCATGCAATTCGTGTAGTAGTCTTTGCCCATGAAGATCATCGGGCTGGCGTAGCCTTCGCTCTCGTAGTGGTTTTGGCCTGCGTCCTGGAAGATTTCTTGCATGGTGCCTGCACTGCCGGGCGTGTAGATGATGCCACCTTTGGCGATGGTGACGATACCGTCCTCGCGCACGCTATTGTCGAAGTACTTGGCGATGTCGGTGGCAAATGGCGCTGTCGGCTCGTGACCGTAATAATAGGTCGGTATGGCAAGACTGCGGTAGTCCGTTTGCAGAGGAAAACGCTCCATCACCTCGAAGGAACGGCGGAGCCAACCCTCGTCTTTATAAGTCGGCGAAGACATGAGCATATCCACGGCTTCGTTGGTCTCGGCCTCGCTCCTACCCGCCATCCAAGCGCCGAGATGCGAGGCTTCCATGGCACCTGGGCCACCACCCGTGACCATCAAACGACCCATTTCGGTCAGTTTCTTGCTCAAAAACACGATTTGGCGGTATTGCGGGTCGTCACGCCTTTTGGCATGACCTCCCATAATACCGATGACATCTTTTTCGTCGTAAAGGTCGAGCATTTTGTACAACTCACGCGTGATGAAATGGTCATGGAGGGCACGAGCTAGAGTCTCACGCACCTCGTGTCCCCGTTTGCCTTGGTCAATATAATGCTTATAGACTTGTGTATCGTGACAGGTCACAAAAGTCGACTCATCATGATAGTCGTAGCCTTCGTATAGTATCTTGCTATTATACAGTTTCTTGGGATAAGTGTTGAAAGGCATGCCCATCTTGCGAATGTATATGCTTAGGTCATCGTTGGCAACCATTTCAAGCACCCGATTAACGATGCCCGCCGCATCAAGGCCATACTTATGCATCAAAGCTGAAGCCTGACCTGACTCACCGAAACGGTCATTCATGCCAATGCGAATCACTCGGATAGGATGTTTCTCGGCCAAAAACTCCGTTACAGCGCCGCCCAAACCGCCTGCAATCTGATGCTCCTCAACGGTGAAAATCATGCGTGTCTCTTCCGCAGCCTTGGTCAGCATCTCGCCATCCAACGGCTTGATAGTGTGCATGTTGATGACACGGGCAGAGATGCCCATATGTTCCAGCATATGAGCCGCCTCAAGTGCCTCCCACACCTCGTGTCCCGTTGCGACCAGCGTGACATCGCTACCTTCCTGCATCAGCTGGGCTTTTCCGATTTCGAACTCCTGATCCTCTGCGGTAAAGTCAGGCACCGCCTCGCGGCCAAAACGCACATATACTGGACCATCACATTCGAGAATTGCCTTTTCAGTAGCAATCTTGGCTTGTGTAGCATCACAAGGCGAGATGACCGTCATGTTGGGCAACACGCGCATAGCAGCAATGTCCTCCAGAGCCTGATGGGTGGCGCCATCGGGACCCACGGAAACGCCAGCATGAGCACCACCGATGATGACATGTACATTGTTGTAACATACCGAGATACGAATCTGGTCGTTGGCACGATGTGCTGAAAACACACCATATGTGCTGAAAACGGGAATCTTGCCGCCCAAAGCCAATCCCGCTGCCGTTGCCACGGCATCCTGCTCGGCAATGCCCATGGAGAAAAACCTCTCGGGAAAGACCTCCGCAAAGAGGTTCATCCCCACAGAGTTGGTAATGTCGGCACCTAATCCGACCACCCTTTTATCTTGTTGTGCAGCAACAAGGACACCCTCCCCGAAACCGGTTTTTGTTGGTTTGTTACCTTTATTTATGTAGTTCATACAATCTGTAACGGCCCTTCGACAGGCTCAGGGACCTTCTTCTTATCAAAAAGCAAAGGTCGTTGAGCTTGTCGAAACGCCGACTTTAATTATTTAGTTCTTCGATAAAATCCTTTACTTGTTCCTTGCTCGGCACCTTGCCATGCCATTGGTTGTTGTCCTCAATGCTCTTCACACCCTTGCCCATGATGGTGTCGGCGATGATGACGGTCGGCCTGCCTTTCTCTTGGTCAGCCAACTCCAGCGCCATCTTGATTTGGCTCATGTCATGCCCGTCAATCTCGATGGTATGCCAGCCAAAAGCTGCCCATTTGTCGCGCAAAGGGTCGATGGCCATCACCTTTTCGGTGCCGCCATCGATTTGCAAACGGTTGCGGTCGATGATGGCGCAGAGGTTGCCCACCTGATGATGCGACGCAGCCATGGCCGACTCCCAAACGCTTCCCTCCTGCTGCTCGCCGTCACCCATAATGCAGAACACACGGTTCACGGTCCCTGAGCCTGTCGAAGGGCCGTCCATCTTGGCCGCCAGAGCCATACCCAACGCCACACCCAGACCTTGTCCCAACGAGCCCGAGCAGGTCTCCAAGCCAGGCAAGCGAAACTCGTAACTCGGATGCCCTTGCAAGCGACTGCCCAATTTGCGCAGTGTAAGCATCTCTTCTTCAGGGAAATAACCAGCCGCAGCCAAAGTGGCATACAACACGGGAGCCGTATGCCCGATGGAAAGCACCACCTTGTCGCGATCCTCCCATTCGGGATGTTGCGGGTCGTGACGCAAATGGTTGAAATACAAAACAGTGAAAATATCGACCAAATCGAGAGAGCCGCCCGTATGTCCCGAGCCAGCCTCCGCCAAAGCGGTCAAGATAAGCTGACGGATTTGTTTCGCTTTCTCTTCCAACGAAGTCATACCAATAAACCAATTAAGTCCTTGACAATGAATACTAAACAAACGAATGCGTAAACCAGTTTCAGCAGCGTGCCCACCAAAAAACCTACAAAGGAACCAAAAGCCGCTTTCCAAGCTTGTTTATTAGGTGTTTTCGCGATTCTTTCACCGAAATAAGCACCGAAAAACGGGCCCGCCAAGATGACGGGGAAGGCCGCATTGAAGAATAAGGTGAGCGTTAGCCCCACCAAAAGTCCGATGGTACTCCCCCACATGCCTGCCTTGGAGCCACCGAATTTTTTGGTTCCCCAAACGGGTACGATATAATCCAGAGTGAAAATCACCGCAGCGATGACGCCCATGACCACAAGGAAAGTGACCGAGTGCTCGACCCCTTCGACAAACGAAACGGCCAACACACTCAAATAACTGAAAGGAGGTCCGGCAATGCCCGGTACAATAGCACCCACGATGCCGACAATGGCCAGACAGATGGCCGCCGCAATGAGAACGACATTCATTTGATTGTGTTTTAGAAGGCGAAAATACGAAAAAAACATGAATTCGCCACTACTCAAAGCAAAATGTGCATTTTCACTCAATTATTTTGATTTTTGTGAAATCAGCCTTACATTTGCGGCATAAAACTCCAATTGCATGAAAAAGCTTTTACTCTTAATATCGCTAATCCTCACAGCATCAAATATTTTCGCCTACGACATCATCCATCCTATCGGGGGTCGTGCCGCTGCCATGGGAGGCTCATCGGTGACCTCGCAAGGGCTGTGGGCTATTCAGAACAACCCTGCAGGTATGGCCAATCTGGACAAAATCAGCCTTGGCCTTTACTACGAAAACCGTTGGATGCTGCCCGAAACGGCCTATAAATGCGGTGCCTTCGCCGTCTCTACCAAATTCGGTTGCTTGGGACTGAGTTTCAACCAATTCGGCTCTTCAAAATACAACGAAAACAAGTTCGGTCTTGCCTATGCCAAAGACTTCGGACGCTACCTTCAAATCGGTCTGCAACTCGACTATCTCCTGCTCAAAATCGGCAACGACTACGGCAAATTTAACGCGGTCACTTTTGAGTTGGGCATCCAGTCGCATGTCACCAATAAGCTGACCTTGGGCACCTACATCTTCAACCCCGTCAATTTCAGCTTCGAGCAGACCCTCAACCACGAAAAGATACCCATTGTGATGCGTTTTGGTATGGCCTACAAATTCACCAAAGACTTCATCGGACAATGCGAAATCGAGAAAAACACCGAACGCGATGGCGTTTGTCTACGCGGTGGATTGGAATATGAGGCCGTGAGGAACCTTTACATTCGCGCTGGCGTTCAAACCAACCCGGGCATCCTGAGTTTCGGACTGGGTTATGCCATTCGTTTCGCACAAATCAATGTGGCGGCACAACTGCACAACGAATTAGGGGCATCAATTCAAATCGGTATGATATTCAGCATTGGAAAATGACATGAAACGACTGGTTTTCATCATATTATCCCTAACATTCACCTTGTTTGCGAAGGCGCAGATTGCCATCGACACGCTCAGCACCGAGGCTTTGAACCAGCTACTCATCGAACAAGTGGAACGTTTGGCCGAAGACAGCGACGATGATATTGATTATGAGGACCTTTTGGAAAACTACATCTTCCTCAGCGAGAATCCTGTCAACCTTAATAGCGAGGAGACCATACGCTTGGTGGAGCTGCATTTGCTCAGTGTATTCCAATACGAGGAGTTGCAGCAATACCGCCGCTATTACGGTGATTTTCTCTTTTTGGAAGAGTTGGAGATGGTGGAGGGCTTCGATGAGCAGACTTTGGCCATCATCAAGCCTGTAATCTACATCGGGCAGGAACATAACAAGGACAAAATCACACTCAACAAGATGGCGCGTTACGGCAAGCATCAACTGGTGGGCCGTTATGAGCAAATCCTTGAACGACAACAAGGTTACATGCCCATCGATGACTCCGCCCTTTTGGTCAAGCCCAACTCACGCTATCTCGGCAGTCCACAGAAGCTCCAATTCAAATACACCTATAATTATAGGAACAAAATCCGTGCAGGCTTTGTTTTGGAGAAAGACGCCGGCGAGATGTTCTACACCGACAAGGTCAGCAACACCCTCCAGAAACTCTTGGGAAACCAATACCATCGCGGTTTCGACTTCGCTGGCTTCCACCTCTATGCCAAGGACTTGGGCATTGTTAAAGCGGCTGTTTTGGGCGACTACCAACTCGCCTTTGGCCAAGGCTTGACCCTTTGGTCGGGCATGAGCTTTGGCAAGGCGGGCGCAGGCAGCAGCGTGATGAAACAAGGAAGAGGTATCACACCCAAAGGATCGGCCAGCGAGTATGCTTTCATGCGCGGTGCTGCCGTCACCCTTGGCGGTGGGCCTTTCAGTGGCACCGTTTTCTACTCCAACCATTTGGTCGATGCCAATGTCAGCGTGGCTGACACTTTGGAAAGCGAAGCCGAGTTTGTCAGCAGCTTGCAAGAGACGGGCTATCACCGCACTATTGGCGAGCTGCAAGACCGTCATGCCATACGGCAACAAGTGATTGGAGGGCATCTAGCTTATTCCATTGCTCATTTCGAGGTCGGTTACACCGCCCACCATACATGGCTCAGCGTACCACTCGAACTCAAGCCCAGCCATTACAACCAATTCTACTTCCAAGGGCAAAAGCTCACCAACCAAGGTATCGACTTTAAGTATGTTAAAGGGAAATA
>JAEEGJ010013643.1_pt1 | contig 19608 bp, 19 predicted proteins | sample 8958761 | NCBI WGS metagenome assembly JAEEGJ01 (sample SAMN16246546, study PRJNA631951) | gut metagenome | biome: gut microbiome; feature: rumen; material: RS-attached | host: Bos | place: Iran: Karaj | collected 2018-10 | reverse complement strand
AGGTGCAGAAAAGCTGGTTCGGTTTCGACCACTACTACAGCGACTGCTCTTTCGAGGAGGCCCTGAACATAGTGTTCGGCAACGGCACCTCCACCCTGCTCGACGTGGGCGGCAACACCGGCCGTTTTGCTCAGAAATGCGTGGAATTCAACGACAAGGTGAACGTTACCATTATGGACCTTCCGCAACAGCTGGAGCTTATGCGCAAAGCCGTGGCTGGCAGCAAAGGCGAGGACCGCATCCACGGCCACGGCGCCAACCTCTTGGACGACAGCGTGCCTTTCCCCACCGGCTTCGACGCCATCTGGATGAGCCAGTTCCTCGACTGCTTCTCCGAAAAGGAGATAATAAGCATCGTGTCGCGTGCCGCCAAGAGCATGGACAGCCACAGCCGCCTGTATATCAACGAGCCGTTCTGGGACCGCCAGCGTTTCGAAACCTCGTCGTACTGCCTCACACAGATAAGCCTCTATTTTACGGCCATGGCCAACGGCAACAGCAAGATGTACTACTCCCACGACATGATCCGTTGCGTGGAGACGGCCGGACTCACCGTGGAAGCTATACACGACGGACTTGGCACAGGTCACTGCCTGATGGTCTGCAAAAAGAAATAACTGCATGGAATACACCATATTAGACTACATTCCACAACGTCCGCCATTTGTAATGGTGGACAACATCGTAACCTGCAACGAGGATTACTGCAAAACCACTTTCGAAGTGAGGCGGGACAACATTATGCTCGAAGGCGACACACTGCTCGAAGGCGGAGTGATCGAAAACATAGCCCAGTCGTGCGCCGCACGTATCGGCTACCTTGCCATACACCGCAAGATGCAGTCGGTGCGCATAGGCGTAATAGGCGGTATCAAAGACCTTGAGATACACAGCCGTCCGAAAATCGGCGACACCGTCACCACCGAGATTTCAACAGTGCTGAGCGACTTCGGCGACATGTCGATACTCAACGCCAAGAGCACCTGCAACGGCCAAGTGATAGCCACAGGTGAGATAAAAGTGGCCCTGATATAACATAACACGTTATGAACGAACAAGTAACACTGCAAGCCGAGAAAGAGATAGAGATACGTTTCAGCGAGGTGGACTCGATGAACATCGTTTGGCACGGCTCCTACGTGCTTTACCTCGAGGACGCCCGCGAGGCTTTCGGCAAAAAATACAAGCTGGAATACCTATATATCTATGAAAGAGGCTATTACGCCCCGCTCGTGGATATGCAGCTGCACTACAAAACGCCGCTTAAATACCGCGACAAAGCCAAAATAGTTATCAAATACCGCAACACCGAAGCCGCCAAGCTGATTTTCGACTACGAGATTTACAACCTCACCACCGGCGAGCTGGCACTCACAGCCACCACCACGCAGGTCTTTCTCGACACCAACTATCAGTTACTGTGGACTTTACCAGACTTTATGAACGAATGGAAACGAATGAACGGAATACAGTAATCTACAGCATGGGCGACTGCATTGCGGCACCGCTCGGCTTTGGCAGCGAGAACGTCTTCCGCGCCGTTGCCGAGGGCAATTCCGTGGCACGTCTGCACGAAGGCACTTTCGGTCTGCCCGAACCTTTTTTCGGGTCGCTGTTCGAAAGGGATTGGATTGATGAGACTTTCGCCCTCTCCTGCCCTGCCGACAACACCCGCTACACCCCTTTCGAAAAAATTGCCATCATCGCCGCAAGCGAAGCCATACGTCGTGCGGGCATAGATGCCGCCTCCGACAGAGTGCTGTTTGTGGTATCCACCACCAAAGGCAACGTACATCTGCTCGAGGACTTGCAAGACTTTGAAACAGAGCGTGTTTACCTGTGGCGTTCGGCACAGCTGATAGCACAGCATTTCAACAACAGAAACACCCCCATTGTGGCTAGCAACGCCTGTATCTCCGGCGTGTCGGCACAGCACACAGCCATGGCATTCCTGCAGAACGGACTCTGCGACTACGCCGTAGTGGTGGGAGCCGAGATGCTTTCGAAGTTCATCATTTCGGGGTTCCAGTCGTTCAAAGCCCTGTCGCCACAACGCTGCATGCCTTTCGACAAGGACCGCACCGGCCTCAACCTCGGCGAAGGCGCCGCCTGCATAGTGTTCGGCAAAGGCGACGAGGATGCACTGCCAAAAGGCACGTTAATCTACTGCAACAGCGCCAACTGCAACGACGCCAACCATATCTCCGGACCCTCGCGCACCGGCGAAGGCCTGCACAACGCCATAGAGAAAGCCCTTGCCGGCTACGACCGCAGCAAACTGGCCTTTATCAACGCCCACGGCACCGCCACCCCCTACAACGACGACATGGAATCGTGGGCCATCTTCCGTTCCGGCCTTTCGGAAACACCAACAAATAGCTTGAAAGGCTATTTCGGACACACACTCGGAGCGGCAGGAGTGCTGGAGACGATAATGTCGCACCAAGCCCTGAAAAACGGCACTGTCCTACCCACCAAAGGCCACTGCAACTTAGGTGTAGCCCAGCCAATTACGGTATGCACAGAGAAACAAACCGCCCACGGCGAGAGTTTCATCAAACTCATTTCGGGATTCGGCGGCAGCAATGCAGCGATACATTTCAGAGTAAAATAAACTGACATACAATGGCTTACATCAACTCATACTGCAAAATCGACGACAGTCAGGTACTTGTAAACGGCCAATGCATTATACCCAACGACGAGTCCGACGCAAGTGCTTGGGCCAGCAGCATTTACAGGGAACTGGGCATACAATACCCCAAGTTTTTCAAGATGGACACGATGTGCAAATTCGGGTTCCTTGCTAGCGAGCTGCTGATGCGACAGCTGGGCACCACACCCGAAGAGACGAAGAAAGACTGGGCTGTGCTGTGCCTCAACTCCTGCTCCTCGCTCGACACCGACCGCCGTTACCAGACCACCATACAAGAGGCCGACAACTACTTCCCCAGCCCGTCGGTGTTTGTTTACACCTTGGCCAACATCGTTACAGGCGAAATTTCCATACGCCACAAGATACAGGGCGAAAGCTCCACTTTCATATTCCAACAGCTCGACTGTGAGATGCTCCACCGCCTTGCCAGTAACGCCCTGGCCCCCGACAAGGCCAGCAACCTGCTCTGCGGCTGGATAGACTTCGAATTCGGCCACTGCGATGTGCTGATGTTCGCCGTTTCGGAACAAAAGAAAACCGACACCGCAATGGAATGGACAACGGAGAACATCAAAAAATGCTTTATGAAACAGACTTGGCGGAATTTCTACATATAGTTAAAAAAAAATAATACGTTTTGCCAAACAAAACAAAAAATCCCGGCCTTTCGGTCGGGATTTTTTGTCATCATGAAAAACTATTATTATCTAAGATTGTCCTGAATAAATTTCATCAGTTTTTCCTTGTCCGACTTGTGTACAAACAAATCGGTGAGGGTGAAATAGTTATCCACGTCGTAGCAATATCTGAAAGAGTATTTCACATACTCCATGCGTTTGTTGTCGAAAGTAAATTTCGAGGCAATACGTCTGATTTGTTCAGTGGTGAAGGGCTGCTTGGAGATGGTAACAGTTTTCAGGTAGTTGAAACGTGTGTCGTCGAAAGGCTCCTGCGAGATGGATGCCACGATAACAGCCATATCGGCCTCGCTGCAGTACTGCGGTACGGGAGGTGTAGGGGGAGTTGGAGGAGTTGGAGGAGTTGGAGGAGTCGGAGGAGTCGGAGGAGTTGGAGGAGTTGGATGTGTGCCGTAACCATGGCCTACACCATAGTCGCCAAAATGGAATCGGTTGAAAGTGTAGTTGCCTTGACGGTTGGGACGTTCGTTGGTGAAATACAACTCGGCGTATTTGCCACGCATATCGGCATAAACCTCCATATCATACTTGCCGGCAGGCATATTAATTTCTGTATAAAGCAGATAACGAATCGGGCGTTCCACAACAACGGCCACGTCGTGGGTAATGTTGGGCTCGATATCCACAATGGTGAAACGCGAACCGCTACGTGTACTCTGCGGAAGTCCGTCGATATAAACGGTGAATCGCTCGTTGCCGGCAGCGTAAACGGTGAGTTCCACATTTTTATGCATGACTTTGTTGTTTCGTGCGTTGCTATAGTTGTGTTTCTGTGCCGAAAGCGACGACACTGCCAACATAGCACAAAGGGCTGTAATTAAAATTTTTCTCATCTTTGGTATATTTTTGTGATTAATATTATTTTGTTGTCAAAAGTTGTTATTTCTTACGTTATTATTTCGACTGCAGGAATTTGTTGAACTCTTCCTTTGCCGAACTGTCGGTAAGCAACGACTCAAACACACTGTAGTTTTCGTTTTCGGTGCAATAGTCGTAGGCGTATTTCAGGAATTTCACACGAGCCTTGTCGTAGGAAAACGCAGTGGCGATACGGCGTGTCTGTTCCATATTGACGAGTTTGCCACCTTTCAGAGTGGTCTTCACGAAATGCAGACGTGTGTCGTCGAAAAGTTCGATTTTGAACATCTCCATAATTTTTGTCATGTCGTCTTCGGTACAGAGCTGAGCGTTGTTCTCGGAATCGTTCAAATCCTTACCGTCGTTGGCAAAAAGGATTTCTGCGGATTTCGTAGCGGGGTCGCAAAAAACGACGAGTTCGTAACGACCGGCACTGAGTTCCAAATCAACGCCGGAAATGTACTTGATGGGCTCTTCGAGATACACTTCTAGGTCGTACATCTTATTGGGCTGCAGGCCTTTAAGTTCGTATTTATTACTTGCTTTATCGCTTTTTTGCTTGCCGTCGAGATACACGTTGAACACCTCGTTATTGTTTGCCTTAACGGTGATATCAACAGTGTTGGCTTTCTTTTTGTTTTGTGCAAATAGCGACGTTGTTGCCAACAATGTGCAGAAGGCTATTGTCAGGATTTTTTTCATATATGTATGTTTTAATTAGAGAGCTTCGTTTTTGCCGTGGCACTGTTTGTATTTCTTGCCGCTGCCGCAGGGACAGGGGTCGTTGCGTCCCACTTTTTTCTCCACGCGCACGGGCTGAGTCTTTTGTGGCTCGGAGGTGCGTTGGTTCAGCACCTGGTCCTCGCGGCTGGTCTTCAGGTTGCGGTCGTCGTTGGTGGGTTTCTGTGCCTCGCGCATATTGGCGTCCTCACGCACGGGCAGCGAAGCGCGGCTTAGGAACGACGAAATCTCGCGGTTGATGCTTAGCAGCATTTTCTCGAAGAGGTTGAACGACTCAAATTTGTAGATCAACAGCGGGTCTTTCTGTTCGTAGGTGGCGTTCTGCACCGACTGTTTCAGGTCGTCAAGTTCGCGCAGGTGCTCTTTCCACTGCTCGTCGATGATGGCGAGAGTTATGTTTTTCTCGATGGAGAGTGCTATCTCGCGACCTTTGTTCTCGTACGATTTCTTAACGGGAGTTACCACATTCATGGTCTTTTTGCCATCGGTGATGGGGAAAGCCACATTCTCGTAACGGGTGTTCTCGTATACGTTTTTGATGAACGGGAAAGCCAGGTCGGCCAGACGCTGCATACGTTCTTTGTAATTGCCATACACGTGGTCGTAGATTTTCTCCACCATCTCGTTGCGACGTCCGTCGAAAAGTTCCTGTTCGCTGAAGGGCAGTTCCATACCGAACACACGCAGTATCTCCATGTCGAATTCTTCTTTGTCTCCGGTCTCGCGCAGCTGGTCATACAGCATCTCGCAGGTGTCGTAGAACATATTGGAAATGTCGATGCTCAGGCGGTCGCCGTAAAGGGCGTTGCGACGTTTGGTGTAGATAACGGTACGCTGGTTGTTCATCACGTCGTCGTATTCCAACAGACGTTTACGAATGCCGAAGTTGTTCTCCTCCACCTTTTTCTGGGCACGCTCGATGGATTTGGTAATCATGCGGTGTTGGATAACTTCGCCCTCCTGCAGTCCCATACGGTCCATGATGGAGGCGATACGTTCGGAGCCGAACAGACGCATCAGGTTATCTTCGAGGGATACGAAGAACAGTGAGCTACCTGGGTCGCCCTGACGGCCGGCACGACCGCGCAGCTGGCGGTCCACACGGCGGCTCTCGTGGCGTTCGGTGCCTATGATGGCCAAACCGCCAGCCTCTTTCACGCCTTCCTTAAGCTTGATATCGGTACCACGACCTGCCATGTTGGTGGCTATGGTAACGGTGCCTGCGTAACCGGCTTCGGCCACGATGTCGGCCTCTTTCTTGTGCAGCTTAGCGTTCAGAACGTTATGGGGTATATGACGCATTTTCAGCATCTTGCTCAGCAATTCAGATACTTCCACCGAGGTGGTACCCACAAGGACAGGACGTCCGGCCTCGCGCATACGCTCGATTTCGTTGATAACTGCCTGATATTTCTCACGTTTGGTCTTGTAAACCAAGTCCTCCATATCGTTGCGGATAACGGGTTTGTTGGTAGGTATCACCACCACGTCGAGTTTGTAGATATTCCAGAACTCGCCTGCTTCCGTTTCGGCGGTACCTGTCATACCTGCCAGTTTCTTGTACATGCGGAAATAGTTCTGCAGGGTGATGGTGGCGTAGGTCTGGGTGGCTGCCTCCACTTTCACATTTTCCTTGGCTTCGATGGCCTGGTGCAGACCGTCGGAGTAGCGGCGACCTTCCATAATACGGCCGGTCTGCTCGTCGACGATTTTCACTTTGTTGTCGATAACCACGTATTCCACATCCTTCTCGAATAGGGTGTACGCCTTAAGCAGCTGGTTTACAGTGTGTACACGGTCGCTCTGAGCGGCGAAGTTCTTCATAATCTCGTCCTTGCGCGCTAGTTTCTCCTCTTTGGAGAGTTCTTCTTTCTCCAGTTCAGCCATCTGAGAGCCCACGTCGGGCAGCTGGTAGAATTTGGGGTCTTCGCCCATCGAGGCTAGGAAGGCCATACCTTTCTCGGTGATGTCGTTGGTATGCTGTTTTTCGTCGATGACGAAATAAAGCTCGTCGTCTATGATGTGCATGTTCTTGCTCTGCTCCTGCATGTAGAAATTCTCGGTCTTGAGCAGGATGGCTTTCATGCCCTGTTCACTGAGGAATTTGATGAGGGCTTTGTTCTTGGGCAAACCGCGGTGAGCGCGCAACAGCTGTTCGCCACCGAGTTTCTCATCTGCGGGATTGCCCGAGGTGAGCAGTTTCTTGGCTTCGGCCAGATACTGGGTTACGAGGGTGCGCTGGGCGTTGTACAGTTTCTCGATGATGGGTTTGTAGCGGTCGAACTCCTGGTCGTCGCCTTTGGGTGTGGGACCGGAGATGATAAGGGGCGTACGTGCGTCGTCGATAAGCACGGAGTCCACCTCGTCGACGATGGCGTAGTTGTGCGAGCGCTGCACCAGCTCCTCGGGGTTGCGGCTCATATTGTCGCGCAGGTAGTCGAAACCGAATTCGTTGTTGGTACCGTAGGTGATGTCGGCCAAGTAGGCGTTCTTACGTTCCTCGGAGTGCGGCTCGTATTTGTCGATACAGTCCACTTTCAGGCCGTGGAACTCGAAAAGCATGCCCATCCATTCGGAGTCACGTTTGGCAAGGTAGTCGTTCACTGTTACCACGTGCACGCCTTTGCCGGGCAGGGCGTTGAGGTAAACGGGCAGCGTAGCCACGAGGGTCTTACCCTCACCAGTAGCCATCTCGGCGATCTTGCCGTTGTGCAGGACGATGCCGCCTATCAGCTGCACGTCGTAGTGCACCATGTCCCAAGTAATCATATTGCCGCCTGCGGACCATGAGTTTTTGTAGTAAGCCTTGTCGTCGCGGATGTTCACATTGTCGCGGTAGGCCGAGATGTCGCGGTCGCGGTCGGTGGCTGTGACCTCCACTTCCTCGTTTTCGGCGAAACGACGGGCAGTGTCTTTCACCACAGCAAAAGCTTCGGGGAGTATTTCAAGGAGTATGTCCTGTGTTTTGTCGTACGACAGTTTCTCCAGTTCTTCGATACGTTTGTAGAGTTCCTGTTTTTCGTCCACAGGCATGTCGTATTCCTCGTCGATACGGGCGCGGAGCTGTGCCAGTTCTGTCTCTTCGGCCTCTATTGCCTTTTGTATTTTGGCGCGGAATTCGATGGTCTTTGCGCGCAGTTCGTCGTTGCTCAGGAGTTTTATTTTTTCGTATGCCTCTTTGGCTTTGTTTACCAAAGGCATCACTTCTTTAAGGTCGCGTTGCGACTTATTTCCAAAAAGTTTTTGTAAAAAGCTTGCCATTAAATATGTCTAAATTTCTATTTTTTAATAAGTTACATAAAAATATCATTGCTTTTTCCGCAGAAAAAACAAACTACAAATATACGATTTTTTTTTGAAAGTTGAAAATTGAAATTTGAAAGTTGAAATGATTGTGAATACAAGAATATGTTAAGGTATTAAGGAGTCAATAAATCTCTTATTTTCTCCTATTCGCCTACGGCGAAAGAAATCTTTTAAATCTTGTAAATTTTGTTTCGCCTACGGCGAAAAAAATATTATGCTGAATACTGACTACTGAATACTGTCCACTAATTACTGCCCACTGCCCACTATATTTCTTTTATAGTGCGGCACCACGACGGAAACAAAGTACACCAGTCCGAGCAGCAGCACAAGGTCGGCGACGCAATAGCCGAAGCTGAACGAGAAACGCTCGGCCAAAGCTCCTCCGGCGAACACGCCAAGTCCCAGTCCCAAATCCCACGCCGTAAGGTAGGTGGCGGTGGCGGAACCGCGCTGGTTGTGGTGGGCAAGGTCGATGAACATGGTGTTGAACGAGGTGAAGATGGTGCCGTAACCCGCTCCGCACATCACTGCGGTGGCGATGAGAAGCCACTTGCCCAAGTCCGCTCCCGTGCCGCCGAGATAACGCACTGCCGCTAGCAGTCCTATCCCCGCAAGGAGCAGGACAATGCCCAGGACTACGGTCTGTGGCTTACGGCCACGGTCCACCATCTTGCCGGCGTAGAGTCGCGAAAGTATCAGTCCAACAGCATAAAGCACGAAGAACATGCCTCCGCTCAGAGCCACGCCAGTTTCGTCGATATACATTGCTATATAGTTGGAAATCTGTCCGTAAGGGAAGGCAATAAGTATGTACGCCACCCCGCCGGGGATGCCTTTCAGCAGTATAAAACGGTCGATGGAGACTTTGGGACGTATCAGCGGAGGACGATAACGGGCGTGGATTTGACTTGCGATTATCACCCCCACAAAGCTGGTTGCCAAGCAGATGACGAAAATCCACTGGTAGTCCACCCTGCCGTGCATCATCAGTCCCACCATAGGGCCGAGGGCCATGGCCAGATTCGACGAGATGCCGAAAAAGCCTATACCCTCCCCTCTTCGCGAAGATGGCACAAGGTCTATCACCAAGGTGTTGCTCGAAACCGAGGTAAGTCCGAAGGTAAGTCCGTACAGCACACGCACCAGCACCAGCGCCAGAAGCGTCTGTGCGACGATGTATCCCGCAAAGACGGCGGTGAACAGCGAGAAAGCCAGGATATAAACGGCCTTTCGGTTGTAGCCGTCCATAATATGTCCCGAAAAGGGTCTCACTATCAGCGTGGCGACGGAATAGCAGGCTATCACCATGCCGATGACGCTTTTGTCGGCCACAAACTGCTCGCTGAGATAGAGCGGCATAATGGGCAGTATCAAGTAGAACGAAAAGAAAAACAGGAAATTAGCGATGCAAAGCAGCACGTAATTCCTGTTGAAAAGGATTTCTTTGGGCATGTTGTGTAGTGAAGACGTTAAGATGTTACGGCGAGAAGATGTTTAACTGTTTAATTGTTTAACCGAAAACTCCAAACTAATTGTCAATTGTTCATTGTCAATTGTTCATTGAGAGTTAATCGTCTTCTCCGAAGCTTATTTCGTCGGGGAGTTCGTTGATGTCGTCGTCGCGGTAGGGGAAATGCTGTTTGAGCACCTCGCCAACGGCGGTGACGGCCTCGGCAATGCCTTCGGCGTACTCTCCCTTGGCGAATCGTTTCACAGCACGATCGATGATGCCGTTCCAGAAATCGGGAGGCACCACGGCGTTCACGCCTTCGTCGCCTAGGATGGCAGTCTTGCGCGACTCCATGGCCACATACAGCAGAACACCGTTGCGGTCGCGCGTCTGCTCCATCTTCAGTTTGTGGAAAACTTCCACAGCGCGGTCGAGGACATCTTTGCGGCAACGCTTGTCCACATGCACACGGATTTCGCCAGAGGTGTTGAGTTCCGCCTCGCGTATGGCATCAACGATACGTTGTTTGCGTTCTTGGGTGAAATAACTCATTGCCAAATATTTACAAAGCGTCGATTATTCAAAATTGAAATTTACATCGGGAGCGTTTTCAGCACCTTCTGCAGCTTTGAAATAAGCTTTCTGGCTGAAGCCGAACATTCCTGCAAAGATACTCTTGGGGAAGGTGCGGATAGACGAATTGTATTTCTGCACAGTTTCGTTGAAATCCTTGCGGGCAACGGCAATGCGGTTTTCAGTGCCTTCGAGCTGTGCCTGCAGGTCGCAGAAATTCTCATTGGCCTTGAGTTCGGGATAAGCCTCGTGGATAGCCATCAAATGGCTGAGGGCCGAACTAAGTTGGTCCTGGGCTTTCTGGAATTTTGCCAGATTTTCTTCGGTAAGGTCGTCGGCAGTAAGCTGGATGGAAGTGGCTTTGCTACGTGCTTCGATAACGCTTTCGAGGGTCTTGCGCTCGTAGTCGGCTGCGCCTTTAACCACGTTTACCAACTGCGGAATGAGGTCTGCACGACGCTGATACTGGGTTTCCACCTGTGCCCAAGCAGCAGTTACATTTTCATCCATTTTTACCATGCTATTGTATATGGAAATAGCAGAAAGAACTATCACAGCCACAACGGCTATTGCAATAATAACTCCTTTTTTCATCTTTTTAATGTTTTTTGTTTTGTACTTTTATTATAAGAAAAATGTATAACGGAGACACATCCTTTTTTATTGCAAAAAAAAAAATAAGAATTGAAAAAAATATTTATTTGGTTGCATATTTTTAAAAAATAGGTAAAGTTTTTTTTATTTTCTCCGCTTCGCTATCGAAAAAGCCACTGGCTTTTTCTTCACTCCAAGACGCTGATTTTCAGAGCGTTTATTTTTTTACCCCCACACTGCGTTCTGGTATTCTCCGCTTCGCTATCAAAACAGCCACTGGCTATTTTTTCATATGGGGTTATTGAGATTATGTGTCTCCGACACATTTTAAAGAATTTTATTTATTTATTTTGCGTACATTTGCATAACTGAACAACGAATAAAAGAAATTACATATAATTAAAAAACAACTGTTTACAATGACAAGAAGATTTTTTTCCACAGCTATTTTGGCTCTTGCCGTTTTTGCCTCGGCTTTCGGCCAAAATCAGATAACCCTCGAGGACATATGGGCAAAAGGCACTTTCTCGGCCCGCGGCATCAGCGAGATCAACTCGATGAAAGACGGCGAGCACTACTGCGTGCTTACCCGCAACAGCGTTGACAAATTTTCGTACAAAACCGGCGAAAAAGTGGAGTCGGTATGCGTTTTCACCGACATCGACAGCAAATTCCCCCGCGTGGAGTCGTACGAGTTCGACGAAAGCGAGACCCACCTCCTGCTCTCGTCGGGATTCGAGCCTATCTACCGCCATTCGGGAGTTTCCGACTACTACCTTTATGACATCAAAACCAAGAGCTGCAAGAAATTGTCGGAGAACGGCAAACAGCGTCTCACCCAGTTCTCGCCCGACGGCAAAAAGACCGCCTTTGTACGCGACAACAACCTGTTTGTGTGCGACTTGGAGTCGATGCAGGAAAAACAGATAACCTTCGACGGCAGGTTCAACGAGATAATCAACGGCACCACCGACTGGGTTTACGAAGAGGAATTCTCCATCACCAAAGGCTTCTACTGGTCGCCCGACAGCAAAAAGATTGCCTTCTACCGTTTCGACGAAAGTGCTGTGAAACAATACAATATGCAGATGTGGGGCGAGCTTTACCCCGAGGACTACTCGTTCAAATACCCCAAGGCCGGCGAGGACAACTCCATCGTCGATGTGCTTATATACGACCTGCAGAGCCAGAAAACGCTGAAACTCGACGTGGGCAGCGAGAACGACCAATACATCCCGCGCATCAAATGGACACGAAACCCCAACATACTGTCGTTTATGCGCATGAGCCGTTTGCAGAACAAGATGGAACTGCTTCTGGCTGACGCCACAACGGGCAATATCTCAACACTTTACACCGAAGAGAACAACACCTACGTTGAGGTTCCCGACACATGGATTTTCCTGAAGGACGGCAAAAACTTTATCATCAACAGCGAAAAGGACGGATACAACCATATATATATGTACGACATGAACGGCAAGCTGGTGAAACAGATAACCAAAGGCGACTACGACGTGGCCAACGTGTGCGGCATCGACGAGAAAGGCAAGAAAATCTACTTCACCTCGCACCAGAGCTCGGCCATCAACACGGAGCTGTACGTTACCGACTTCGCCGGCAAGAAAGTGACCAAGCTGAGCAAGGAGCCCGGCACCTACCGTATCAATTTCAGCAACGGATGCCGCTACTACATAAGCAATTTCAGCGACGCCAACACCCCTCCCACTTTCACCATCCACAACGCCGCGGGCAAACAGCTGGTGGTGCTTGAGGACAACGCCTCGCTGAAAAAACGCATGGCAGTTTACGGCGACGAGAGAAAAGAGTTCGGCGAACTTACCACCTCCGAAGGCGTGAAACTGAACTATTACATCATCAAACCCGCCAATTTCGACAGCACCAAGCAATACCCCGTGTTCTTCTATGTCTACGGCGGTCCCGGACACCAGCAGGTTACCAACAGCTACGGCTACAGCGACTACTACTGGCACCGCATGCTGGCGCAGAACAACTACATAGTGGTGTGCGTTGACGGACGCGGCACGGGCGGTCGCGGAGCCGAATTCAAGAAAGTGACATACAAGCAGTTGGGCAAATACGAGTGCATCGACGTTATAGAGGCAGCCAAATGGTTCGCCAACAAGTCGTGGGTGGACCCCGACCGCATAGGCATCTTCGGGTGGAGCTTCGGCGGATACCTTTCGTCGCTGGCCATACTGAAAGGCAACGACGTGTTCAAGGCAGCCATCGCTGTGGCACCCGTAACCACATGGCGCTACTACGACAACATCTACACCGAGCGTTTCCTGCAACGTCCGCAGGACAACCCCAACGGATACGACGACAACTCACCCCTCAACTTCGTCAAACAGCTGAAAGGCAATTACTTGATAATCCACGGTACCGGCGACGACAACGTGCATTTCCAGAACGCCGCCGATATGATTTCGGCTTTGGAAAACGCCAACAAACAGTTCGAAATGAGGATTTATCCCAACAAAAACCACAGCATTTACGGCGGTTATACCCGTCTGAACCTCTACACCCTGATGACAGATTTTATTTTTAGAAAGCTTTAATTATCTACATATCAACAAATTAACATCGGGCATTTATTAAAAGACAAAAAATATATTTTAATATTGCAAGAAAAATCGTATATTTGCACACGATTTTATCAATAAAAAGACCCTGTTCAATGAATAAAAAAGTATTTATAATACTGTTCACCCTTACCGCGATGTTTGCCAATGCGCAATTCAAGGACTTCGGATTTCGCGCGGGCGCCGGCTGGGCCAACATCAGCGACGACATACTGATGCGAAAAGGCGTAACCGGCTACAATTTCAGCGCCTACATCAACTACGGTTTCGGCCAAACCGAGAGCTACCTGCGCAACACCTTTTATTTGCAGACAGGCGTGTCGCTGATCCACCGCGGCGGTTATTTCGCACAGCACTACAGCGGCTACACCCTCGGAGCCATTCGCGAAGGATTTTTCGATATGTGGTACGCACAGGTGCCTATCCTTGCGGCTTTCCAGTTCGAACTGCCGAGAATACCCTATGTTAACGACCCGCTGTACCTGCACGCATATATCGGTCCGGCAGTAAGCGTGGGACTGTGGGGCGATGTGCGCGAACGTAAAGTGGCCCCCACCTATCCTCAGGCCACGGAGAACTACGACCATGAAGACAAAGCCTTCGACGTGATCAGCCGTTTGGATGTGAACGGAATCTTCGGCATCGGCGTGCACTGGCGCGGCTTCACCTTCGATTTCTTCTACGACCACGGTTTCATGGTGCTTTACGACGAAATCGACGTGCTGTCGCAGATGGAGAGCACCGGAGAACGCAAGTCGTTCAGCGGCAACAACCAAGCCTTCATCTTCGCACTCGGCTACAAACTGCCGATTTACAAGAACAACGAATGATAATTTGTTTTTAGGTGAATATTTAAAAAAATCGGCGCTTTTGCACCGACTTTTTTAATTAATAATTGACAATGTACAATTGACAATTATTTTAGTTGCTCAGACAAATAGATTGTCTGAATGTCTGCCTCCCCCTACTCTTCCAGTTCAAAGGGCACAAAGCCCATCTCCTTGGCTTGCTTTTCGTTGGAGGTGAAATAGACAACGGCCACCTCGGTGCAGAGCTCGCCGTGGGCGTCGAAAATCTTCACTTCGATGTCGGCTAAGTTGCGGCGACGGCCCAGCAGCTTGGCGCGGAGGGTTATCTTGCCGTCGCGTATGTCGATGGACTTGCGGTAACGCACGTTGAGCTGGGCTGTTACGCCCGAAGTCTGCAACTTACGGAACACCACCCACGAGGCAATCTCGTCGGCGAGGGTGGCCTGAATGCCGCCATGCAGAATGTTTATCCATCCCTGTTTGTTGGACGTGGGCTGCCAGAAAGAGACAATCTCGTCGCCGTCCTCGTAGAACTCCATGCGCAGACCTTCGGGATTTGTGGCGCAACATCCGAAACAGTTGTAGCCCGGGGTGCCGTTCCATCCATTGTGAATTTTTCGTATCATGTCAAATATATGTTTATCAATCAACTATTTAAATCTTTGCCAAAAGCACAAAAAATATTCGGCAAAGTATAATAAAAACGCAGAAACGCCGTTAAAAGTATAATCACTAACAAAAAAGATAAAAAATGGTATTCTGTTTATTCGGCTCACTTGGCTTTTGGGAAATTGCAATAATTGCATTGGTAATACTGCTTCTGTTTGGCGCAAGGAAGATTCCCGAACTGATGCGCGGACTGGGCAAAGGCGTGAAGAATTTCAAGGACGGCGTGAACGGCGTCGACGAAGAAAAGAACGAGGCTCCGGCCAAGAACGATGAGCAACAGCCAAAAGACTGACAACCAAGACTTCAGCTTTTGGGAGCACCTCGACATACTGCGCAGCTATCTGATAAAGATAGCCATAGCGGTGTGCCTGTTTTCCGTATTGGGATTTGTTTTCAAGGACCTGCTGTTTTCGGTGATCCTCGCCCCCAAGGACGGCGATTTTATAACCTACCGCTTTATCGACAGGATTCCGCGGTGGCTCGGCGCCAGTCCCGAAGGTGCTGCCGACAACGACGTTCTGCTTATCAACACCGAGCTGAGCCGTCAGTTTATGACACACGTCAAACTGTCGTTCTACGCCGGACTGCTGCTCGCGCTGCCTATCGCCATCTACTTGATTTTCAAATTTGTATCGCCGGGCCTCTACCCTTCAGAACGTAAAAACACCACTTGGGCGATGGTGGGCGGTTACTTTATGTTTATGATAGGCGTGGCAGTAAGCTATTTCATTGTTTTCCCCTTCGCTTTCCGTTTTCTGCTCAACTATCAGGTGAGCGACGAGGTGCACAATTTCATCTCATTGCAGTCGTACACCGCCACACTTATGTCGCTTTCGGCCGTGATGGGGATACTGTTCGAACTGCCTGTGCTATGCTGGCTTTTGGGCAAGCTGGGCGTCATCACCAAGGAGTTTATGCGCAAGTTCCGTCGTCACGCCATAGTGGTGATACTCGTGCTTGCCGCCATCATCACCCCCACCGGCGACCCATTTACGCTGCTAATCACCTCGCTGCCAATTTATCTGCTCTACGAACTGAGCATTTTTGTGGTAAAGGGGAAGAAAGATTGACGGATGAGAGGATTTTCGGATATTCAGATTGACAGACATACAGATTGACAGATTATAATTATAAACAAAAACAATATTTAAAATCAAAAAACGTTTATAATTAGCCAATAAATCAAAAACAATATAAGCAGACAACAACCTAACATGCAATACAATCCTAACGACATATCGTCCATCTTTGAATACAGCAAAGGTCTGCTCGGTCACACGTTGCGTGAATTTGCACCTCAAGGTTACAAAGTACGCAAAGGCAAAGGCAGCCTTGGCGAGATGGTTGAGAACATATACTTTGGCTACGATAAAAATAATGAACCCGACGCAGACTTCTCTATTGCAGGTGTTGAATTAAAATGCACTCCGCTGAAAAAGAGCAAAAAAGATGAGTTGCTTATCAAAGAGCGTCTCGTCTGCGGTATGATTGACTACATAGAGGAGGCTGGCAAAGATTTCGAACACAGCCATTTCTACGAGAAATGCCGTTTGATGCTTTTGCTTTTTTATCTTCACATTGCACAAACAAGCCAACTAGATTTGGAGTTTATTTTTTCTGTATTATGGAAACTCCCCGAAAAAGACTTGCTCATTATCAGAAATGATTATGAAATAATTCACAACAAGATAGTTAATGGACTCGCCCATACGCTTTCGGAAGGTGACACTATGTATCTTGGTGCATGTCGGAAAGGATCTAAAGGAAGCGATGTCACCAATCAATATAACAGCGACATACCGGCTCCGACACGTGCATTTTCATTGAAAATGGCATATATGCGTACTATTTTGGAGTATGTGAAAAAAAGTGGAAGAAATGCCATCAGCAACTTTGACATACCAAAAGAGCCGGAAACCGTCTCTATCAGTGAACTACGACAAAACTCATTTGATGATATTATTCTTAATCGTTTTCGCCCTTTTATAGGTAAAAATGAGCAACAACTATCCACCGAACTCCATATTAATTTGTCGAACGGAAACAAGAGTAGATTTTTCCAGATTGCCAATGCCATTGCAAGCGAGGGGAAATGCAGCAACATCAATCTTTCAGAGGAATTCCGAAAAGCTGGCATGATGTTGAAAACCATTCGTGTTCAAGCAAACGGAAGAATCAAAGAAGCAATGTCGTTTGAAAATATTAATTATCAAGAAATATACGACAATGATGTTTGGCATGAAAGCCGTTTATATGAAATCTTCACCAGCCGTTTTTTGTTTGTCACATTCAAGGAACAAACTCATAATTCAGGAGATTATATATTAGACAAGGTTTTCTTTTGGACTATGCCGCCCGAGGATTTGAGATTTGCGGAATTTTATTGGAGCAATATTCGAACAAATGTATTAAACAATGCTATTGAGCCCGTGAATTTTTGGAGCGCAAAACTGCATCGAAACTTCCATGTTCGCCCGAAGGGAAGAAACAGTGAAGATTTGGCAGACAACCCCAATGGAGGAAAATGCAAAAAGTATTGCTATTGGTTCAATAATGACTATATTACAAAAATAATAAACGAAAATTGATTATGCCCGATTCAAAAGAAATAAAAGTAGTAGAGTTGTTTGCCGGTGTGGGAGGTTTCCGTATCGGGTTAGAGGGTGCGTCAGATTGTTATAAAACCATTTGGAACAACCAATGGGAACCTTCCACTAAACATCAGGACGCTTCCATTGTATATAAGGCACGTTTTGGTAAAAAAGGGCACAGTAACACAGATATAAACCTTGTCAAGACGGAAGATATTCCCGACCATGATTTGTTGGTTGGCGGTTTTCCCTGTCAAGATTATTCCGTCGCTTCTACATTGAGCAAGTCTGGTGGCATCGAAGGCAAAAAAGGTGTGCTTTGGTGGCAGATATACCGCATTCTCAACGAAAAAGGTGAGCATCGTCCTAATTACTTATTTTTAGAGAATGTTGACAGAATAATCAATTCTCCTGCGACACAGCGTGGACGAGACTTTGCAATCATTCTCGCTTCACTTGCAGACCTAGGTTATATAGCAGAATGGCGAATCATCAACGCAGCCGATTATGGCATGCCCCAACGTCGTCGCCGCACATATATTGTTGCATATAGAACAAACAGCACCGTTGCAAACAAAATCCATGACAAAAGAGATTGGGTGTTATTTGATGGAGTGCTGGCAAAAGCTTTCCCCTTTGAGCAAAGCTATAACACTGAAAGTACATTTAAAATTTCGGGGACAATAAAAGATGTTTCCGATAATTTTTGTAAAGACAAGAAAACGACACCATTTTGCAATGCAGGCATAATGATTGACCGTAACATTTATACGGTAAACGCAGAACCAAGATATGAAGGTCCCCGTCAATTATTAGGTGATATAATTGTGGACGAGGAATTTGTGCCAGAAGAGTATTATATTTCCGATAAAGAACTCCCCAAATGGCAATATGAAAAAGGTCCAAAGAAAATACATCGAGTAAGCAAAGAAGGATTTGAGTACGACTTTTCAGAGGGTGGCATGGCTTTCCCCGACCCATTAGACCGTCCTTCCCGCACAATGATTACTGGTGAAGGCGGTTCTGCTCCTTCACGGTTCAAACATGTAATTCAAACACGAAGTGGGCGTTTCCGCCGTTTGATTCCGTTGGAGTTGGAACGTTTAAATATGTTCCCGGACAACCATACTCTCCATGCCGAAGTTTCAGATGGGCGACGTGCATTCTTAATGGGCAATGCACTTGTATGCGGTATCGTACGTGAAGTGGGCAAGTCGTTGTTCCGTTTCATGTTCGACAAAGAACCCGTTTCCTCCCATCCAATTGAAATGCAGCGTGCTAAACAACCTGCGTTAACGTTGTCGCTCTTTGAACACGAAGAAGAAAAAATTGTATATACCGCACCAAAAAAGGCTGTTGGTTTAGACCCGATGAAACATGTTCTGGTCGGTCTTGTCAAAGCAGATAACGAGGATTATTTTTTGGATGGCATGTCAACAAAAATTTATTACACTGGCAAAACCAAAAATTTTCCTTCAACCATTGCATTGAACAAGTTATTCTATTTTATGCCTTATATCAAAGGCAAAGGTGTGAAAGACTTGTATCTTATCAAAGTTGCACGTATAGGCACAAAAGCCGAAATACACCCTTCGAGTAAAGATAACGAGCCTCGTCTTTTGTTTGATTTGGAATTGATACATCAATTTCCTGATTATAAGCCCATACGCCCTAATATTTTCCGCACATATAAGGACACGACATTATTAGCAATAAAGGACAAATAAACAGTAACAAAACTCCAAATAAATAACGCTCTATGGAATATTTAGTTGAAGTTAAAGAAACACTGCGTCGTGTAATTAAAGTGGAGGCACAAAATGAAGAAGAAGCAGAAAATATGGTAGAAGAGAAATACTCTTCTTGCGATATTGTTCTAGATGCAGAAGATTTTCAAGGACCCGTGACAATCAAATCAATAGGACTACTCAAGGACAATCCAAATGAAAGATTTGATGATATAACGGATTATGATGACTAAATGTTCTACGGTTATCAATTATTAAACCAACCATGATAGACCAAATTCTCGACCACAACCGAAATCTTTAAAC
>JAEEGJ010013638.1_pt1 | contig 19612 bp, 13 predicted proteins | sample 8958761 | NCBI WGS metagenome assembly JAEEGJ01 (sample SAMN16246546, study PRJNA631951) | gut metagenome | biome: gut microbiome; feature: rumen; material: RS-attached | host: Bos | place: Iran: Karaj | collected 2018-10 | reverse complement strand
TATTCTCGAGCGAAAGTAACTTCACCAAAGGTGGCCAATGTGCATCGGGGTTTCAGGGCGCTATGGTAGGTTGTTAGGTTGGTTTTGAAGTTGCTGCGATTTCTGCAACTTCAACTTTTCTACGTATTTTCTTCAAGAAGTTGCCGCGATTTCTGCAACTTATCCTAAGGATAACCGAAGGAAATCCTAAGGATAACTGAAAGAAAAGTACTGGATTTTCTTTTGTAATTCTCTCTTTTTTCGTAACTTTTTGCTCTTTGAGCAAGAAGATACTCCGTCTCGGCAAAAAAAAAGAAATAATTCTTTTGTTTTGCTCTCGACTTTTCGTAACTTTGCCGTTACAAAACGACTTCGTATGCTTCGACATCTTTACATATTGATCGGATTTTTGCTCTTAGCTGGCTCCCTGTTCGCAGAAAGTGAGTTGCCAGTCATCGAGATCAAGGCTGAACATGTGATTTAGTTGAGAAACGAAACGATAACAGCAAATAAATGGATAATACTTTGGCGGTTTCAGAGATAATGATTACTTTTGTGAACTGAAAATACAAATTGTTAGGATTATGAGTTCACAGATTAATCTCTTGCAGACTATTCTCGCAAGCACGAGGACAGTGTTTACAGTGCAGTCGCTGATGATGCTGACCAACATCGATGACAGCAGTCGGCTGACGAAATCGCTCCATTACTATACCAATGAAGGAAAAATCAGTAATCCGAGAAGAGGCATTTATACGAAGCGTATATACGACGTGAAGGAGATGGCTTGCAGCTTGTTTCGTCCATCGTATATCTCATTGGAATATGTATTGCAGCGTGCCGGTGTCGTATTCCAGTGGGATGACGCTGTTACCTGTGTGAGCTATCTGAGCCGGACGGTTGAGGTGAACGGGAAACAATATCAGTACAGGAAAATCAGTCCGGAATTGTGGATTGGCATGGAAGGCATAGAGCAACAGGACAATATTGCGATGGCCACTCCAGAACGTGCTTTCCTCGATATGGTACACCTGAGTGCAGGGAATTGCTATTTCGACAACCTGCGCCCCTTGTCCGTGAAACGAGTTCGTGAAATTCTACCATTATATCGCTCTAAGAGACTGAATGAGCGGGTGGCTTCATTGTTGAACATAAATATTTGATAAAAGATGGACAAGCAGAAGCATAAACTATACATGGCTCAGATACTGAGTCTCATCTTCAAAGACAAGGACCTGTGTAATGTTTTGGGGTTTAAGGGTGGTACAGCACTCATGCTCTTCCATAATCTGCCACGTTTCTCTACCGATTTGGACTTCAACCTGTTGGATACAGACAAGTTGGATATCGTCTATGCCAAGGTACGCCAGATTCTTTCGCGTTTCGGTACCATCGACGATGAAGCCAAGAAACAATTCGGGCCGATACTTGTGCTCAATTACGGAAAGGGTGAGCGCATGTTGAAAGTTGAGATATCCACACGCCAATACGACAATCACTATGAAATGCGCACACTGGCTGGTACAGACATCCGTGTACTAAGAACTTCAGATATGTTTGCCCACAAACTATGCGCCATGGGAGAAAGACTGTCTCCGCGAGACGTGTTCGATGTATGGTTCTTCTTGGAGCATATACATGCCAACATCAACGAGACGATAATTTTGGAACGAACAGGCAGGACAGTGGCGGAGTATGCTGGATGGTGTGCGAACAGAGTGCGTGAGTCCAGTCCTAAACTATTGATGCAGGGATTGGGCGAGGTCATTGATGACACCCGCACAAAGAACTTCATCAAGACAAAACTTATAGAAGAGACTGCCCAAGCCCTTGAGTTGTTTGCAACATTCCCTCAAATAGAGAAACAAATATGAACAAGAAAACTATCCCTCAAACCCTGAATGGGATGGAGCACTCAGAAATCACGTGGAAAAGTTCCAGAAGTTGCCGCGATTTCTGCAACTTATCCTAAGGATAACTGAAAGAAAACCTAAGGATAACTGACGGAAAAGTACTGGATTTTTGCTCTTAGCTGGCTCCCTGTTCGCAGAAAGTGAGTTGCCAGTCATCGAGATCAAGGCTGACAGGACGATGATTTATCCCCAGCGGATGGAACTGACTGGGGTTGACTTTTGTTTTTTTGTCGAACGGAAGTACCTTCGAGCGTCAGCTTTCAGCCTGAAAAGATACAACTTTTTGAGTTCTTATTGTACGAAATAGATAGAAAGATTTTTAAAAGCCACGTAAATTTTTACATATATCAAGACAAGAGACTTCAATTGTGTTATATAGAGATTATTATGGCCGTTTTATCCAAACTTTTTATTTTTCCCAACGAATATGGCAATTTTCTGAAAAAATATTTGGAGTTGAAAAAAAATAAAATTATCTTTGTATCCTCAAAACTTACATTTTATTAATACACTTTTAAAACAAAAAAACAAACAAAATGAAAAAGTATTATTCTATGGTGTTCGCCGCCATCCGGCCATTGATGTTCTCCATGGCTTTTTGCGGTGCAATTGCAACCGTATTCACCGCTTGCAGCAAAGATGATGATGACAACAAGACTCCTGTTCAGCCGAAAGATGACCAGAAGGCCACCAAGGGCGATGTCACGCTGACCTTTGTCGCACAGCCCAAGTCACTACAGTATTTTGAGTACGACTTCAAGTATATCGATGCAAAGGGCAACACCAAGACCGTTGACATCGACGAGAAGACCCAGAGCACTGGTTCGCTCGACGACTTAGAAATTGGATTTTATAAGAATACCATCAGCGCCCTGGCTCAAGACCCAGAATACGCTGACTTGAATAATCCGTTTGTCTATCGCGTCGTGCTCAAAGACCAGCCCGTAGGCGGTAAAGTTACTTACACTACTGTCTGTCACGTGAAGGAAGGTGCAACTATTACCGAGACCCTGCGTTATGCAACTCCCTTGGTGATTTCGTCAAAGAGACTTGAAAACAGCGAGCGTGTGCTTGTTTCGTCGATTTTCAGCTTCAATTCTCAGAGGGTTTCACCAGAACAGTGGAATGAATACATCACGAAAATGGAAGGTAAGGAAATCCGTGAAGCCAGCGGCGAAGTCAGCTTGAACAATTAAACCAGGTTGATAAGCATCTTAGAAACGAAAAAATGGTTCAGAAGAATTGCCTTCTGAACCATTTTTCTTATTCGGCAAAAGCCTAAAGCTACGGCTTCATTGCCAACATTACTGACTTCTTCGTTGCAGTCTTTATTAGAAGAAGAGGTATCTGTTGTCCTTGACGTTGGCCTTCATATAGAGCTCGCTCATGAAGCGGCTGGCAGCCTGCATAGCCTGCTGAGAGACCTGCTTGTCCTGCTCCTTGGCCTCGAACTTGGCACCCTCGCGCTCCTTCTTGTTGAGCACCTGGAAGAGGTATGCGCCACCGTTACCCTTGATAGGAGCAGCACTCACCTGACCAATCTTGGCGTTAGCCACGGCACCGCTGAGTGCGGGCTCGCTGGAACCGGCAGCCTGTACGAAGACAGGAGCACCGAAGGTAATCTGGCGTACGCTATCGACAACGGCACCCTTAGCCTTAGCAGCGGCGATGTCCGTCACACCAGCCAGCATCTCGGAAGCCTTCTGGAACTTCTTGTCGCGGATGACGTCCTGCTTCACCTGCTCCTCAACGTCAACGAGGTCGCGGTAGCCTACCTTATGGACTTTGGTGAGGGCGATAACCAGCAGGTTGTCGTTGTTGCCACACTCATAGAGAGGAGATACTTCACCTTCCTTGGCATCGAAAATCCACTTCATGGCGTCGCGAGTAGAGCGAAGTCCAGCGATGTTATGCTCAGAGTTGTAGATGTCCTTGCGCTCCTGAACGTAGAAGCCGAACTTACCGGCATTCTTCTCGAGGTCGCCCAGCGTCTTGTTCTCGCTGACATACTGTGAGAAGTTGTTGTAAGCCTCTGAATAGGTGTCCTTCGAGAAGTCGATGGTGTGCTTCACGACGGCCACGTCGAACTTGTCGATGAAGTTCTTACGGTTGGTCACCTGGATGATGAGGTTGTTCTGAGAGAGCTTCAGGTTCTTGGTCTCGCCAGCGCCGAGTGTCAGCAGGGTGTTGAGGTACTGCTTTGAATCGGCATCGATAGTCTGGCTGCGCTCATACATGGCAGAGGTGAGCCACTGCTTGTCGCCAGTCTGGTTGTACTTCTTGGCGAGGGCCTCGAACTCTGCACCACCCTGGAGGGCAGTATAGATGCTGTCGGCGAGCTTTGTGGTAGCCTCAGGTGTCTCGGAACTAACCTGGATGATACGGAACTCGACAGAGTCGGGCTGCTGTACCTTATTAATATATTTCACCACGTTGAGGGTGTTGTCGAGCTTGGTCTCGAAGGGTGCTGACACCTGACCAATCTGCATAGAGTCAATCTGTCTGGCAACGTCGGCAGGCAGGGCGTTACGAGAAATGGCGAAACCAGAATATGGCATCTGCGACTGTGCCTTGCGCACCACCTCGGCAACGCTCTGGCCAGCCTCGAACTGCTGCTTAGCCTCGTTCATGGTCTTCATCAACTCGGCACGGTCGGCTGCAGAGGGCTTCACCTGGAAAGCCACGTACTTGATGTCACGGCTCTCGACGGTCTGCTTGTACATTTCCTTCTGCTCTTCGTACTTGGCCTTCAGTTCGGCATCGGTCACCTGAATGGTGCTGTCCTTGATGCTGTTGAAAGGAATGGTGGCCAGCAGCACGTCGCTCTCCTGGTTCTGAGCCTCGAAAGCCATCTTGCTGGCTACGGGGTTCGAGAGCAGACAATGTCCGAGCAGAGCCTGATACTTCTGCTGCAGCACCTGCTGACGGAGAGTCTTCTCGATGAACTTCCAGTAGTTATAGATGCGGGTGTACTGTTCAGCCACGTCGCCAGCACCTGCAGTCTGCTGGGCCTTCTTGTAGTCGCCCAGGAACTTGGTGAGCTGTGTGACGTCGAAACGTCCAGTCTCCTGATTGACGAACGGTGTCTGAGCCAACATGGGGTTGGAACCCTCCTTCAGGATGTTCTGCATCTCGGCATCGGTCACGGTGAGACCCAGCTTCGAGGCTTCCTTCTCGATAAGGGTATTGTTAACGAAGGTCTGCCAAACCTGGTCCTTCACCTGGTTCAGCTCATCCTCCGACAGGTTGTCGCGACCCTGGGTCATCTTGATGACATCCTGATACTCTTCGACGAGAGACTGGAACTCCTGTACTGAAATTTTCTTACCTAACACTTCGCCGACCTGCTGACGACGCTCGTTGCTTGTTGCTTCACAAGAGCGGAACATCTCTTCGGCAATGAACGCAAACAGGGCCAGACCAATCACCGTAGCGAGTACTGGTCCCCAGCTTCTGATTTTTCCAATTGCTGCCATTTTAAGCTTTTAATTTTTTATTTTTTTGTTATTATTTCTACGTATTTTCAGTTTCAGCCTGCAAAATTACTAAATTCTGCGGAAACAACGGCATCTTTTTTAAAAAAAATGCCTTATTCGTTGACTTTTAGCCTGACAAGCTCGATTTTTGTCATGGTATTCTTCATGATTTTGAACTCAAAGCGTCCAATTTTCACCACTTCGTTAAGTTTTGGGAACGATTGGTATTCATGAAGTATGAGACCGCCGACAGTCATGTAGTCATCGCTCTCTGGCAGTCCAACGTCGAAGAGTTCATTGACCTTCTCAATCTCCAAGCGTGCCGAGAGCATGTACTCATTGTCCGACAATTGCTTGGCAACGTATTTCTTGTTGTCATGCTCGTCTTCGATGTCACCGGTAATCTCCTCGACGATGTCTTCCAACGAGACGATGCCGCTGGTGCCGCCGAACTCGTCGACGACGACGCCGAGCGACTTTTTCTGCTGCAGGAAGATGTGCATGAGCTTCTGGGCAGCCATCGTTTCCGGCACGAAAGGCATTTCCTGGACGTGTTTCATGATATTGGTAAAGTGGCGGAAGAGTTCCAGCGAGTGGACATAGCCGATGATGTGGTCGATGTCGCCACGATAGACTACAATCTTTGAGTGTCCGCTCTCGATGAATTTTTGTTTCAGCTGTTCAACGGTACAGTCCTCGATGTCGACCGCCCAGATTTCCGTTCTCGGCACCATGCAGTCGCGCACCTTGGTGTCGGCAAAGTCCAGCGCGTTGTGGAACAGTTCCACCTCGTCGCCTATCTCCTCATCGTTCTTGGCATTGTCGATGCTCGACTGTACCAGGTAGTCCAGGTCGACTTTCGTAAATTCCTTGCCCTCAGCCTCTTTTGGCATTTTGATGCCTACGATTCGCAGCAGTCCGTGAGAGAGCAGGGTGGCAAACCTTGAGATAGGATAGAGCACGACGTAGCAGACGTAGGCCGGTAGTGCAAAGAACGTCAGCAGACCGTTAGGATTAGATCGGAAAATGGTCTTCGGGAGGAACTCTCCCGTGAAGAGCACGACGATGGTTGATAGCAGCGTGTCACAAGTGACGCGGGCTCCGTCGCTGAGTTCTGCAAACAACGTCGTATCGAAGATTTCCGCAAACAGGATGCCGTATATGACCAGCGCGATGTTGTTACCCACCAACATGGTGGAAATGAAGTTGTTAGGATGGGTATAGAACACGTCTAAGGCCCGCTGCGATAGACCGTTTTTGTCACGGTCCATCTCGGCCCTGAGACGGTTGCTCGACACAAAGGCGATCTCCATGCCTGAGAAGAAGGCGGAGAACACCATGGTGATGAGTAGTCCTATGATGAGATTCGTCATGTCTGTCAATATTTCGGTTTCTGTGTAGCGGCGCGGCGTGTGGCGGCAGGGCGCTGAGGCATAACGGGTTGCACCTGTGTAGTGTCGGCGGGCTGACCGTTGTTCTGCTGGTTGTTCTCGCCAGAGATGTCTTCCGACTGGAACGAACCCACGCTATTCGTCACCTCGTAATGCGCCATGTGTTCATCGCTACGGAAATAAGTACCCTGCAAGGTACGTTCCGGGGTGACCACCTTCGAGAACTTATGACTATAGAACTCGTGTTTCTGACCGTCCCAGAAAAGCTCTTCGCTGTCGAAAATCAAGCCGTTGACATTGCGGATATGAACCCTTCCACGCAGTTCCCACAGCTTCTGCTGCTCGTAGTACCACGCCGTATCGGCGGTGATGTAGCCCTCGACATGGAATTTCTGGTCGAACTGTTCGAGGAAGATACCTCGTTCGAATGTCCAGCGTGGCGGTTGCTTGATGGTGTTGACGTCCCAGCGTTCGGTAACGATCTTGTATTTGATGACGCCAGAGTCGGAAATGAGCGTGTTGACGCCATAGCTCGTCATCATCGATACCGAGTCGCGCTCGTTGATGGCAGGTGCTGTATGCACCTTTTGCTCCTCACAGGAAGTGAAGAATGAAGAATGAAGAATGAAGAATGCTGCGCAGAGCACCCTCCATAGTCTTTTCAGCTCACACCCTCTCAACATGGCGGTAGCAAATTCTTCATTCTTCATGCTTCATTCTTCATTTCATCAGTCGACTTTCCATTTTGCGAACCAACGCTCGTTGAATGTCAATCCGATGTTGATGCGGAACGTATTGTCCGTCAGCAAGTCCTTGGCCGAACTGCGAACCCACTGGGCACTGATGTTCACCGTCGAGCGGTTATTCCACGTGTTGATGATGGGGATGCCCAGACCGGCACTCACCGTCAGCTCCGTCGGACCATCGTGCGTACCTATTTTATAATAAGGTGTGGCGTAGGATACTCCGAGGCGATAGTGGATGCGGTGGAAGAAGCTCACCTTGCGGTTGACGTTCAGGGGAACGGGAATCCAGTCAGCTCCGATGACGGCACGGTGGCGGTCCTGCAGCACGCCGCGAGACTTCTTGTAGGTATTCGTCGACTCGTTAATCTGTGGAAACTCCAGTGAACCCCACTTCTGCAGCTGGTAGTCACCGCCTACCGTCAGGCTGTTGTTACGGACAAAGGAGAAGCCGCCGCCGAAAGTATAAGGGAGGCTCAAGCCGTCCTCTACAACGGTCTCATTGGTTGTCGCCACGCCGGTAGTAGTGTTCGTGTTGATAATCTGCATCACGGCGTCGCCCAGCTTATGTCCTATGGAGGCAGTGGCACCAAGAGTCAGACGGTCTTGCTTGCCTATCTTCATCGAATACTGCGCACCCAGGTCTAACTTCCAGCTTTTGACATCAGCGGTATAGGTTTTCAGGATGGTGTTGGCATAGGAGTCGCTGAAGGTGCTCAGGACATCCTTGGTGTAATCGCCCCAGAAATAGGAGATGTTGGCACCCAAGGACAGCCCCTTGGCAAACTCCCAACCCAGTCCGAAGTAGGCCTGGCTGAAACCACCATTGCCTTCGTAGGCGTTGACGTAGCTGTTCGAGTTACTGAGAGAAGCATCCACCAGTTTGGCTTCGAGGTAGCTATAGCCGATGTTGGAATAAGGAATGATACCTACGCTGGCTCCAATATGGGGAAACAAGCGGAAGAGTGCGGCAGCGTAGTCGAAGTCGGCAGTCTTGCGGTTCATCTTCTTACCGCCTTCCTTGAAATTGGTAATCTGCCCCATCACGCCAACGTCAATGATCATCGTCAAGGAGTCGACGGCGGAATAGGAGGCGGGGTTCGAGGAGTTCACGAACTTACCATTGCGGACACCGTACGACAATCCGCTCGTGCCTTTGCCAAAACTCTCCGACTGGTCAGACAGGGCACCAAGGCCAAACTGGGTATATGGGGATAGCGTGCTGCTAATCTGTGCACCTGCCGTGAGGCACATCAGCGCAGCCAAGATGCTTCCAAATAATCTTTTCTTCATCGTTTTTTGTTCAACTTTCGATTTCGGCTTGCAAAATTATTGAAAAAAAACGAAAGAAACGAACGATAAGTGGAAAATATAGGTTAATTTTGCATCGTGAAACATTTAGAAACCGTTTTTAATGCTCTGAAAGGGTCGCTTTGGCTACTCTTTTTCCTGGTGTGCAGTACAGTGGCAGCCCAGCCCATGGACTCGGTAACGTTCAGTCTGCTTACCTGTCAGCCGCACGACGAGGTGTACAGCCTCTATGGCCATACAGCCATCAGATACCAGGATTCCCGTAAGAGCCGGAACATCGACGCCGTCTTCAACTATGGCGTCTTCGACTTCAGGAAGCCGTTTTTCGTAGGTCGCTTCGTCTTCGGACTCACCGACTACGAGCTTGGCGCCATTCCCTTCCGCATCTTCCTCAAGGAATACCGTCAATTTGGCAGTATGGTAACAGAACAAGTGCTGAACCTGACCGCTGAAGAAAAGGAGCGGCTCTGCCACGCATTATTGGACAACCTACGCCCCGAGAACTGCGTCTATCGCTACAACTTCTTCTATAACAACTGTACGACGAAGGCCCGCGACGTCATCGAGCAAAGCATCGACGGCAAGATAGAATATGCCGATCGGGAGGACTACCGTCCTACCTATCGGGATATGGTACACCAGATGACCGCCAACAACCCCTGGTCACGCTTCGGCAACGACCTGCTGTTAGGCATCATGGCCGATCAGCCTACCGACCGCAGTCAGCAGGAGTTCCTGCCCAACAACCTGTTATACGACTTCGACCACGCCCAGATCTATGCCAACGGCGAGTATCGCCCGTTAGTCAGCGGGCGCCAGGTCGTCGTTCCTGCCGGTGTACAGTTGATACAGGGCGGTTTCCCCTTGTCGCCACGGGTATGCGGCATCATCCTGCTGGCTATCGGACTGGTGCTCTTCCTCATCCAATGGAAGTCGCGCCGGGCATTTATCCTCTGGGAAGCCCTGTTGATGGTCATCTCAGGCACCATCGGCATCGTGCTCTTCCTCATGATATTCTCACAACACCCAACGGTAAGCATCAACCTGCAGATTCTCTTCTTCAACCCCATCCATTGGCTGTTCCTTTGGCCAGTCGTCAGGGGCAGGAAGACTGGCTATTGGCTGAAGGCTGCCGCGCTGTGCATACTATTCTTCATCGGTGCCCTGTTCCAGTCGTACGCTGAGGGCATCTGGTGTTTGGCATCATGTTTGCTGTTACAAAGCATACTCCACCTGATGGGGAAAGTGAAAAGTGAATAATTGAGAAATGAACAAATACCTATACATCACCCTCCTGTCGCTGTTAGGCTTTACGCCTGAAGCCGTAGCCCAGGCTGTGGCCCAGGCTCCCCAACTGGTTGTGACCATTGCCATCGACCAGTTGCGCACCGACCGCATGGAGGCCTATGCCCCACTCTATCAGCCTGGCGGACTGCGCCGTCTGATGACAGAAGGGTTGGTTATGCCTAATGCCAGCTACAGTTTCACGCCTGTCGACCAAGCCTCGGCGACGGCATCGCTGATGACTGGGACGTCACCTTATTATAATGGTGTGACCGGGCGGGAGTGGCTCGATCGTAGCACGCTGCGTCCGAAGAACATCGTCAACGACCGCCAGCATGGCGCCTCGCCTACCCAGTTGGCAACGACGACATTGGGCGACGAGATGAAGATTGCTACCAACGGCTTTGCCAAGGTCTATGCCTTCTCATCGACCGCTGAGAGTGCCATTATGTCAGCCGGCCACGCTGCTGATGCTGCCGTATGGATGTCGCAGGGCAAGTGGAACGTCGCCTCATACTACACGCCGAAAGTGCAATGGCTGACGTGGTGTACTAACCAGTATCCGCCCACGGCGCAAGACCAGAATCGCAACATCACCGACCTGGCACTGCGCTGCATTGAGCAATCGAGCATTGGCCAGAGCCAGCAGACTGACCTGATGTGCATCGCCTACAGCGTCAAGCAGGACGAAGCCAGCTATCAGCTGTTGGACCACAACATCGCCGACCTCATCAACGGCATCCATAAGAAGGTGGCTCGCGACCGTGTGCTCTTTGTCATCACCGGCACAGGAACCACCGAGGAAGAACGTGAAGGCGAACACGACCGTTTCCGTATTCCAACGGGAAAGTTCTATATCAACCGCAACGCCAACCTGCTGAACATGTACCTCGGCGCCGTCTATGGCACAGGTGTCTATGTGGAGACATGCTTCCAGAACCAGCTGTTCCTCAACCGCAAGCTCATCGACAAACGTAACATCGACATTGGCGAGGTGCTGCGCCGCTCACAGGAGTTCATGCTCCAGCTCTCCGGTGTGCGCAACGTCTATACCTCAACCCAGCTGATGACCAGCGACAACACGCTGTTGGAGCGCATCCGCAACGGCTTCAACGTCGAGAAGTGCGGCGACCTCATCATCGACGTTGCCCCCGGCTGGCAGTTGGTCAACGAAGACACCCACACCTCGACGACGTCAAGGGTGAGCAACATACCGTTCCCCATCATCTTTTTCGGCGCCAACATCAAGCCCGACCGCATCATGACACCCGTTACCGTAGACCGCATTGCGCCTACCGTAGCCCGGGCCATCCGCATCCGAGCCCCCAACGCCTGCTCAGCGGAACCACTTTTTTAAAGGTAAAAAAGTAAAAAAATAAAAAGGTAAAGCAGAAGTACGGAAAATATTTCGTACCTTTGCAGCCGCTTATATATATAATAAGGTGTAAGCAGCCATCAAAAGGCGAATGGGACAATAGCCAAACGCCCCAATTAATAGTAAATAGTTAAATTGTAAATTATAAAGATGAATTTAAACAAGATGCTCCGCTCGTTGTTCGGCGACAAAGCCTCGCGAGACAACAAGCTCATTCGGCCTTTCGTAGAGAAGGTGAAGGCCGTTTACCCCGACATGCAGAAGCTCTCGAACGACGAACTCCGTCAGCGCACCAAGCAGATTCAGCAGCAGGTGCAGAGTTCTGCCAACAAACAGAAAGAAGAGATAGACCGCCTGAAGGCCACCATTGAGGATACGCCCATCGACGAGCGTGCAGACATCTTCGCCCAGATAGACAAACTGGAGAAGGAAGTGCTCGACATCTATGAGGACGCCCTCAACGAGGTGATGCCCGAGGTGTTTGCCATCGTCAAGGATACCGCACGCCGCTTTGCCGAGAACGAGGAGACGGTAGTCACCGCCACTGAATTCGACCGCGAACTGGCTGCCGACCCCCGCAAGGACTTCATCACCATCGACGGCGACAAGGCCATCTACCACAACCACTGGACTGCCGGCGGCAACGACCTGAAGTGGGAGATGGTACACTACGACGTCCAGCTCTTCGGCGGCGTCGTGCTCCACCAGGGTAAGATTGCCGAGATGGCTACTGGTGAAGGTAAGACGCTGGTCGCCACCCTTCCCGTATTTCTCAACGCCCTGACGGGCAACGGTGTCCACGTCGTCACCGTCAACGACTATCTTGCCAAGCGTGACTCCGAGTGGATGGGACCGCTCTATATGTTCCACGGCCTCAGCGTCGACTGCATCGACAAGCACCAGCCCAACTCCCCGGAGCGTCGCCGTGCCTACATGGCCGACATCACCTTCGGTACGAACAACGAGTTCGGCTTCGACTATCTGCGCGACAACATGGCCATTGCGCCCAGCGACCTTGTACAGCGTGCCCACAACTACGCCATCGTCGACGAGGTGGACTCCGTGTTGATCGACGATGCCCGTACACCGCTTATTATCTCTGGTCCTGTGCCCAAGGGCGACGACCAGATGTTCGAGGAATACCAGCCGCTGGTCGAGCGCCTCGTGGGTGTTCAGAAGCAGCTGGCTACGCAGTATCTTGCCGAGGCTAAGCAGAAGATTGCTGAGGGTCGTGAGAAGAACGACCAGAAGCTGACCGACGAAGGTTTCTTAGCGCTCTACCGTTCGCACAAGTGTATGCCGAAGAACAAACCGCTCATCAAGTTCCTTTCGGAGGACGGCATCAAGAGCGGCATGCTGAAGACCGAGGAGACCTACATGGAGAACAACAACCGCCGCATGCCGGAGGTTGTCGAACCGCTCTACTTCGTCGTCGAAGAGAAGCTGAACTCCTGCGACCTCACCGATAAGGGTACGGCATGGTTAGCCAACCAGGTGAACGACAAAGACCTCTTCGTGCTGCCCGACATCGCGGCAGAACTGTCGGCCTTGGAGGGCGACAAGACGCTGACCGACGAGGAGCGCGTCAACCTGAAGGACGAGAAGCTCCAGCACTATGCCGTGCAGTCGGAGCGTGTCCACACCCTGCAGCAGCTGTTGAAAGCCTACTGTATGTTCAACAAGGACGACGAATACGTAGTCATCGATGGCGAAGTGAAGATTGTCGACGAGCAGACAGGCCGTATCATGGAGGGCCGCCGCTGGTCCGACGGACTGCACCAAGCTGTCGAGGCCAAGGAGCACGTCAAGGTGGAGGCTGCCACGCAGACCTTTGCCACCATCACCCTGCAGAACTACTTCCGTATGTACCACAAGCTGGCAGGTATGACGGGTACCGCCATCACCGAAGCCGGCGAGTTCTGGGACATCTATAAACTCGACGTAGTGGAGATTCCCACCAACCGTCCCGTCATCCGCGACGACATGGACGACCGCATCTATAAGACGGCACGCGAGAAGTACCGCGCCGTCATCGAGGAAGTGGTACGTCTGCGCAACAGCGGCAGACCTACGCTGATTGGTACGACCTCCGTCGAGATTTCCGAACTCCTCAGCCGCATGCTCGACATGTATGTCAATCCTGAGACCGGCAAGCGCGAGGGCATTCCCCACCAGGTGCTGAACGCCAAGTTGCACCAGAAGGAGGCCGACATCGTGGCTCTGGCCGGTCAATCGACTAACGGCAAGGGTGCTGTGACCATTGCTACCAATATGGCCGGTCGTGGTACCGATATTAAGCTTTCACCTGAAGTGAAAGCCGCTGGTGGTCTCGCCATCATCGGCACCGAACGCCACGAGTCTCGCCGTGTGGACCGCCAGCTGCGAGGCCGTTCCGGTCGTCAGGGAGACCCGGGTTCGTCACTCTTCTTCATCTCGCTCGAAGACAAACTGATGCGCCTCTTCGGTTCCGAGCGTATCGCCACCGTCATGGACAAGCTCGGCTTCAAGGAGGGCGAGGTCTTGGAGAGCTCGATGATTACCAAACAGGTGGAGCGCGCCCAGAAGAAGGTCGAGGAGAACAACTTCGGCATCCGTAAGCGCCTGCTGGAATACGACGATGTCATGAACAAGCAGCGTACCGTCGTCTATTCGAAGCGTCGCCACGCCCTGATGGGTGAGCGTATCGGCATGGACATCTCGAACACCATCTGGGACCGCGTAGTCAACATCATCGAGAACAACGACTACGAGGGCTGCAAGGAACAGTTCATCAAGATATTCGCTATGGAGTGCCCGTTCAGCAGCGAGGAGTTCATCGAGAAGAACCACGAACAGTTGGCCGAGGAGGTGTTCCAGGTCACTATGGGCAACTTCAAGCGTAAGATGGAGCATGTCCAGGAGGTCGCCATGCCTGTCATCAAGCAGGTCTATGAGACTCAGGGTGCTATGTACGAGCGCATCGTGGTGCCTCTGACCGACGGCCGAAAGATGTATAACATCGCCTGCAACCTGAAGGAGGCCTACGACACCGAGTGTAAGTCGGTGGTCAAGGAGTTCGAGAAGCAGATCCTGCTGCACATCATCGACGAGGCGTGGAAGGAGAACCTGCGCGAGCTCGACGAGCTGAAGCACTCCGTACAGAACGCCTCCTACGAGCAGAAAGACCCGCTCTTGATTTTCAAGCTGGAGAGCGTCAAGTTGTTCGACAACATGGTGAACACCATGAACAACCGCAGCGTCTCCATCCTCATGCGCGCCCAGATTCCTGTCATGGACCAGGTGCAGGAGGCCGCTCCCGAGCAGCACACACAGCGCTCGCAGTACACGGAGTCGAAGCAGAGCCTCTCGCAGGAGCAGATGACCGACCCCAACCAGGCTGCAGCCGCTGCCCACGACACTCGTGCCCAGCAGCCCCGCACGCCGATTATCAAGGACAAGCTGCCCGGACGTAACGACCCCTGTCCCTGCGGCTCTGGCAAGAAGTTCAAGAACTGTCACGGACGTGGACTTGTGTAAATTAGGAATTAGAAATTAGTAATTAGAAATTATGATTACTATCAGCAACCTGAAAAAGCAGTTTGGTGAGACATGTGCCTGCGACATCCCCTCGTTCACCATCAACGACGGCGATATCCTCGGGCTTGTAGGTAACAACGGTGCCGGCAAGACAACCCTCTTCCGACTCCTCCTCGACCTGCTACAGGCCGACGCTGGCAGCGTGGAATATGTATTTGACGGTTCACCGTCGGCCATCAACCCCGCCGAAAGCGAAGCCTGGAAAGAGCACGTCGGCGCCTATATCGACGAAGGCTTCCTCATCGACTTCCTCACCCCCGAGGAGTATTTCTCCTTCCTCGGCAAGGTCTCCGGCATCAGCCAGCAGGAAGTTGACGAGCGCCTCCAGCACTTCGAGCGTTTCGCCAACGGCGAGATCTTCGGCAAGAAGAAGCTCATCCGCGACCTCTCGGCAGGTAACAAGATGAAGGTCGGCATCATCTCCGCCCTCTTCCGCCACCCCAAGACGGTCATCCTCGACGAGCCCTTCAACTTCCTCGACCCCACCAGCCAGCTGGTGTTGAAGCCCCTGCTCAAGGACTATGCCCAGGAGACGGGAGCCACCATCCTCATCTCCAGCCATAACCTGCAGCACACCGTCGACATCTCGTCGCGCATCGCCCTTCTGGAGCATGGCGTCATCATCCGCGACCTGCCCAACAGCGAAGGCAGCGCCACCCAGGAACTGCAGGAATACTTCGGAGCAGAATAGCTTCTCCTTGATTTACCACATAACAAAAAGAGCCGGCCCGTTCACATCGAGTCAGCTCTTTTTCATTTCCATTTCTCACTTCTCATTTCTCATTTCTCATTTGGGCCTGGGGCCCAAGGCCCTTAGGGCTCCGGCTCCACCGGCTGCTCACCGGCATCGGGCGCAATCTCGAAGGTGATGCCCTCCAGCATCGTGGCCTCGCGGGTGAATACCTGGTACTGGCGACCGGTCTTCGACGAAATCTTCACCTGCTTCAGCGTCGAGGTCACCTCGGGCTGGAAGTTCACGCGCTTCGACTTCACGTTGGCAGCGGTACACAGAGCGGCGGTGTTCGAACCGGCAGACGATACGCCGACCTTAAAGATACCGATGTTCTCCAGCTTCACCTTCTGACCCAGCGTCAGGAAGTGGTGCAGGGCACTCCCCAGCTCGTCCAGCACCGCGATACAGTCGGAGCGCTTCACGGTGGCCTGCGACTGGATGAAGTCGGCCAGCTCCTTCGTGCCGATGAACTTCTCCGGATAAACCGGTGAGACATAGTACTTACCATAGCTCGGCGACTTGGTGTTCGTGTTCTTGATTCTTTTCAACAGTTGTGGCATAATTTTTTTCCTTTCTTTTAATTTTTAATGGTTAAACTTCAGTGGCTTGAGATTGGAGGTTTTGCCTTCCGCGATGGGCTGTCTTGGCTTCGTCGATGGGCTCTCGTGCGCGCGTTCGTGGGCTCTCTCCGCCACCGCGACAGGCTCTCGTGCCTCGCCTCTCATTTACAGTACAAAGGTACGAAATATTTTTCAAACTACCAAATATTTACGCACATTTTTTCAAGTTTTTCTTTAAATATTTTTGCGACCCAAAAACAAGGAAAGTCACTAAGTAAGAAAGTCACTTGTAGACAGGAAGCTATTTATGATGCGTACACGATGGCAAGATCATGACAAGGGTTTTAATGATCCATTATTATAATACCCATTATTATTTATAATACCTATTAATAATAATAACTACCATTATTAATAATTAGTACCATTATTGCTCCCCCTTTCTGCACCCCTAAAAACCATTCCTGTCTACAAGTGACTTTCTTACTTTCCTACTTTTTTCGTTCATTTTATTTGGATTCTCAGTTTTTTTTCGTAATTTTGCGGAATATATTTGTAAACCCAATAATTGTCGGCTATGGCCACTAAATAATTTATGTTACTACAGAAAAATATCGTCAAGAAGTATCTGAACTTGCTCGGTGAGGATCAGACAGCAGAGCCTTGGGAGCAATACCAGCGGTTCTTTCTGAACGAGGATATACAAGCCAACATTCATAAAATCAAGGAAGAGCAGTTTCAGGAAGGTTTTCTTCGTGAGCTGTTCGTAAAGGTATTGGGCTACACCATCAATCCCTCGCCCAATTACAATCTGACTACTGAGCAGAAGAATGAAGTTGGGGCGAAGAAGGCCGATGGTGCCATATTGCTGAATGACGTGGTGATAGGTGTGATAGAGCTGAAAGACCACAAGACCCCGGATTTGGCCAGCATTGAACTTCAGGCTTTTGGGTATAAGAGCAAACATAAAGACACGCGACTGGTCATTATCAGCAATTTCGAGAAGTTGCGCCTGTATATTGACAATGCCGTTGAATTCCGCGAGTGGGACATCTTCCACATGACGTTTGAAGACTTCCGCGAACTCTATCTTTGCCTGGCCTGGCAGCAAGTAGAGCGAGGTGTTGCCTTGCAGATGAAACAAGAATCCGTGTCAAGCGAAGACCAAATCACGAAGGCCCTCTACAAAGACTATTCCCAGTTCAAGCGAGTGCTCTTTGCCGACATATTGAAACAAAATCCAACCCCTGACGGGAAGGATGAGAAGGAATGGCAATTGCTGTTGTTTAAAAAGACGCAGAAGCTATTAGACCGTCTGCTGTTCATCTTCTTTGCTGAAGACTGCGGACTTCTGCCACCCAACTCCATGGTGCAGATTATAGACCAGTGGGAAAAATTGAAGGAATTGGACGAATACCGTCCATTCTATGACCGGGTGAAGAAGTACTTCGGTTATATGAACACAGGCTTTCAAGGTAAGAAGTACGAGATATTTGCCTATAATGGCGGAATCTTCAAGCCTGACGAAGTGCTGGACAATATCACGATTAGCGACGACTTGTTAGTGGAGCACACCCGCAGAATATCAGAGTATGACTTTGAAAGCGACGTGGATGTGAACATCTTGGGCCATATTTTCGAGAATTCACTTTCAGAGATTGAAGAAGTTACCCAGCAAATCAATAGTGGCGAGGCACCACAGACCTCGAAGCGCAAGCAGGATGGTGTTTTCTATACGCCTCAGTATATCACAAAATATATCGTAGAGAACACCGTGGGGCGACTCTGCGACGAAAAGAAGAAGCAACTGAATATCATTGAAGACGAATACCTTTCTGACCAGCGTCGTCAGATGCAAACCAAAAAGCGACTGTTTGAACAGTTGCAGCAGTATCGGAAGTGGCTTTTAGAGATTACCATTCTCGACCCAGCCTGTGGTAGTGGTGCGTTCCTCAATGCCGCATTACAGTTCCTGATGGCTGAGCACAAACACATAGACGAAATGGAGGCTAAGGTAACTGGCTCTGCCATCGTGTTTCAGGATGTAGAGAACAGCATCTTGGAGCATAACCTCTATGGTGTCGACATCAACGAGGAAAGTGTCGAAATAGCACAGTTGGCACTTTGGCTACGTACTGCCAAGCCCCATCGTAAACTCAACTCGCTGAACGAGAACATCAAGTGTGGCAACTCGCTCATCAGCGACCCAGCCATTGCCGGCGACAAAGCCTTCGATTGGCAGAAGGAGTTCCCCAAAGTATTTGAGAATGGGGGCTTCGATGTGGTGATAGGTAATCCACCGTATGTGAATATGGTAAACATACAGAATGAACAAGAACGCAAGTTCTTTCAAAACAACTATTCAACAGTTAAGAACAAATGTGACCTATATTCTATATTTACAGAAAAAGCACAATCTCTTTTAAAAGACAAAGGATTGTTAGGATTTATATTCCCCAATAGTTGGATGGGTACTGAAAGTTTCTCCAAGTTCAGAGAATTCCTTTCTAATGAAGTAAATGTATATCAGTTAGTTGAATTGCCTCCTGGTGTATTTGAAGATGCGATTGTCACGACCGTATTATGCTTCTATGTTAATACAAAGCCACAGGCCATAAATAATATAGAAATCTATGCATGTATTGACAAACAATTTGTAAAAAAGGATTTCGTATTATCCTATGAACAAGTTTTAAAGAATCCAAACACTTCATTCGCTTTTGAAAAGACCATATCTCTTGAAAGCGTATCTTGCAGGCATCTCTCTGAAATAGCATCTTTTTCATTGGGAATAAAAACAAGTGATGATACACGTTTCGTGTTTAAAGAACCAATAGACGATACTTGTTATAAATTCATACGTGGCAGAAACATTTCACGATGGTCCCATCCATATAATGATGAATGGATATGGTACCAGCCTACATTAATTTGTGAAAAGCCAGGAGGGAGACCAAGGGTTTTGGAGAACTTCTTGGTAGACAAAAAGATAGTAATACAAGATATTGCCACCCAAATAACTGCTACGATAGACAATGAAAAGTATTTGTGCAACGACACTCTGAATATTATATATTCACTGAATAGTGCATATTCATTTGAATACATACTTTGCATCCTTAACTCGAAATTGGTAAATGTTTGGTTTAAGAAAATCTTTCCAGCAGGATTACACATCAAAACGAACCAACTGGAACAGATTCCAGTTCCTACCATATCAAAAGAAGCCCAGCAACCTTTCGTTTCTCTTGCCAAGACAATGCTCTCTCTT